>Ga0265760_10000022_pt1 | contig 68294 bp, 64 predicted proteins | sample NZIome_2_FD_200831 | JGI IMG/M metagenome (GOLD analysis project Ga0265760, IMG submission 200831) | Metatranscriptome of rhizosphere microbial communities from Maridalen valley, Oslo, Norway - NZI1 (Metagenome Metatranscriptome) | ecosystem: Host-associated > Plants > Roots > Rhizosphere >...
CAATCACATCACACTTTCCAAGGTGGGACAAAATCGCATGTTCTCAAAATGCCCTATCTTGGTGCATCCAATACTTAAAGTATTACTTTAACATCCTCATTTTTGAGGTGCCTAGAGGGTCGCTGCTTCAGCCCCGACATTCAGCTTGCGCATAAAACGTCTTCCTATATCGCGCCGGCGGCCTGTCCTGAGTGACTTGGCGAAGGGCGCGGCCTCCTGAAGAATACCTTGTCGCATCGCGCGGCCTTTTCCGAATGCGGCTGGTCCGCTCGCGTCGCCGCGCTCAACGGTTCATCCGCGGCAGCACCACCAGCAGCACCGCTACGTAGTGACACGCGCTCCCGGCCATCACGAAGACGTGCCAGATGACGTGCCCAAATCGAATTCGCTTCGACGCGTAAAACACCACGCCCGCCGTGTACATCACTCCGCCGGCCAGCAGCCACGCGATTCCGTTCCTCGGAATGGCCGCCAGCAGCGGCTTGGCGGCAATCACCGCGAGCCAGCCCATCGCGATGTAAATCACCGTCGAAAGAATCGCGAAGTGCTCGACGAACCAAACCTTCAGCACAATCCCCGCCGCCGCAAGTCCCCAGATCACGCCGAAAAGCGACCAGCCCCACGCTCCGCGCAAATTGATCAGCAAAAACGGCGTGTACGTCCCGGCAATCAGCAGGTAAATGGCCGAGTGGTCCAAAATTCGCAGGACGCGTTTCGCGCGCGCCGACGGAATCGCGTGATACAGCGTTGACGCTGCGTACACGCTGATCAGCGTCGCGCCGTAAATCGCGCAACTCACAATGTGCCGCGCCGTGCCCCGCGTCGCCGCCAGGTAAATCAGCATGACGAATCCGGCCATGCTCAGCGCGAAACCCGCGGCGTGCGTGATGCTGTTGGCCAGTTCCTCGCCGGTAATCCAGCTCTTTTTCTTGCGACGCCACGCCATTTCCGCTCACTCTGCCCTGCAATCATTCTTCGCTCTTCCCTGCCGCTTCGCAACTTCGCCGCGCATGAATACTTCTCACCAATGGCTTTCGCAAAGCGCACATCCGCATCGCTTGTAAGGCATGCCATGTTAGCGATAGCATTTGGAAATGGCGGAAAAATCAGCAAGCTCAACGGCAACGCCCGACACGGCGACAGCGCCCGGAGCAGCGAGCGCGGCCACAACGGTGGGCGTGACGAACGCCGCAGCTCCGGCGAACACGAAGAATTCATCGCCTGCAGCCGGCGCCCCGCATGACGCTTACTTTTGCGAAATGCCTTCGGCGCCGTGCGCCATCGTGATGTTCGGCGCGTCCGGCGATTTAGCTCGCCGCAAACTTCTGCCCGCGCTCTATGATTTATCCGCGCACGCCTGCCTGGCGCCGCGCTTTCGCCTGCTGGGATTCGCGCGCACTCCCATGAGCGACGACGAATTTCGGAAGAGCAGCGAAGACGCCGTACGCAAGCTGGGCGATTTGGGTCCTCTCGACGAAAACGTGGCGCACAATTTCTTTTCGCAGCTCAGCTATTGCGAAGGCCACTACGACGACCCGACATCCTACCAGCGTCTCGCAAAATCGCTGGAAAAGCTGGACGGCGAAGCAAATCTTGCAGGCAATCGCCTTTTTTATCTGGCCACGCCGCCGGAAATTTATCCCGTGGTCGTGAAACAACTGGGCGACGCCGGTCTGGCCAAGCCGCGCGGTGAAAATTCCTGGACGCGAATCGTCATCGAAAAGCCTTACGGCCGCGATCTGGCTTCCGCGCAAGCCTTGAATCGAGAAGTGCTGAAAGTATTCGACGAGTCCCAGGTTTATCGCATCGATCACTACCTGGGAAAAGAAACTGTACAGAATCTTCTAGTCTTCCGCTTCGGCAACGGAATCTTCGAGCCGCTTTGGAATCGCAACTATATTAGTCACGTCCAAATTACGGCCGCCGAAACGCTGGGCGTCGAACGCCGCGCAGCATTTTACGAAACCGCCGGCGCGCTGCGCGACATGATCCAGAGCCACGTGCTGCAACTCGTTTCCCTCACCGCCATGGAGCCGCCGGCTACGTTTGACGCTACAGCCGTGCGCAACGAAAAACTTAAAGTCCTGCATTCGATCCGGCCGCTCACACCCGAGATGGCCAAGCGCAACGCCGTCCGCGGTCAATACGGCCCCGGAAAAGAAGACGGCAAGGCGGTGGCAGGATACCGCCAGGAACCCGGAGTAGCGCCGAATTCTTCCACGCCCACTTATGCGGCGGTGAAATTTGAGATAGACAATTGGCGCTGGGCGGGAGTTCCCTTCTACGTCCGCACCGGTAAGCGCATGGCGCAAGCAACCACCGAAATTGCCATTCAATTTCGTCAGGCTCCGCATCGTATTTTTCGCGGACGCGATGGCCAGCCAAACTGGCTGGTAATGAATATCCAGCCCGAGGAAGGCATTTCGCTTTCTTTCGGCGCAAAGCCCCCCGGCGCGGGGCTGGATATACGCCCCGTCACGATGGATTTCAGTTATCACACCTCGTTCGGGACTGTCTCGCGAAATGCTTACGCCACGCTCATCAACGATTGCCTGCGCGGCGAGGCAACATTGTTTGACCGCGGCGACAGCGTCGAAGAGGCTTGGTCGCTGATGGAGCCGATTCTGCAAGCCTGGCAGGCTCCGCCTGTCAATTTTCCGAATTACGCCGCCGGAAGCTGGGGACCGGCGGAAGCTGACGCTTTGATCGCCGCCGACGGCTTCGCTTGGCGCAATACCGAGAAACAGTGAAGCTTTCTTCCTGTTGCAGAATTCAACTTACACTCGCGCAACGGCTGTGATTTTTTCCCACGGCATCCGAAGTCAGTGTTGGGCGCACACTGGACACGCGCTCGCGAGTTTGATAGCGTTTGTTCGCCGCGACTGCAATTCCACTTTGTTGCAACATTTCGCGCGGCCTGGGAGAACCTATGACGATATCTAGGAGTTTCATGCTGTCGGCAACGCTGTGCCTGTGCTTCGCCGCCACGCCGGTTGCGCTTCGCGCCCAATCCAGCGCGGGGCAAGACATGAAGAACGCGGGACACGACACGAAACAAGCAGCCAAGGATACCGGTTCGGCCACCAAGAAAACCGCCAAGAAAGCCGGCCACAACGTTAAGAAGGACACCAAGAAAGCTACTCACAAGACGGCGCAAAAAACGAAGCAGACTTCACAGAAGGTCGAAGACAAAACCAAACCACAGTAGGCTGGTGCAGTAGTCCTGTGCAGTAAGCCTGCACAGTAAGCCTGCGCAGCGGACCCGTGCAGCAGGCTTGCGCAGCAGGCTTGAATTGGCGCGCAGCTAAAGGGATTCTGCTTCGAGACCAAGGGGGAGTCGGAGGAACACTCGCGCATTTCCGACAACCGTTGCCTGAAGCAGAATGCCCGCGCAATTCCATCAGTTCTTGACATCAACTCGTCTCCATCCAAATGAAACCGCCCGCTGAAAAACAAGACCTGCAATTGATGAGCCGGATGTTCGGCGACATCGCGCCTCGCTATGATTTTGTCACGCGCACTTTTTCCTTCGGCATGGACTCGCGATGGAAACAGCTTGCGGTGGATCGCGCGCGGCTACCCGAGAACGCGGTCGTGCTCGACCTTGCCTGCGGCACTGGCGACTTTTCCGAGTTGATTTTGCGGAAATTGCCGCGGTCAGGAACTGTCGCCGCAGACCTTACCGAACCGATGTTGGAGCTGGCGCGCAAGCGCGGCATTCGCACTGTCGTCTGCGCGGACGCGCAGTTGCTTCCCTTCCCCAACGACGCCTTCGACTGTGTTTTCGTCGGCTACGGCTTACGGAATTTTCCAGATCTTACCGTGGCGCTGGCGGAAATTGCGCGCGTGTTGCGGCCCAACGGATGGCTGGTCACCCTGGATTTTTTTCTGCCCGCAAACCCGATTCTTCGCCGGCTGTTTCTTACTATTTTGTTTACTCAGGGAGCGGCCTGGGGGCTATTGCTCCACGGGCGCCCGCGAACGTATACCTACATTCCCGATTCACTTCGCAATTTCATATCCGCGCGTGATCTCGTTACGCGACTTCAGAGCGCCGGCTTTTCGAGTGTGAACTGCCGCGAATTCCTCTTCGGCGGCATCGCCGTCCACTGGGCAATAAAGAGTTAATCTAGGAATTACCCTCCAGCGCGTTGCATCAACGACGATCGTGGGCCGGGTTAGAGTTCAGAATCTTAATAGTTCTCTTGCGCTGAATTAACTTCTTCCGATAGTGCGCGCCATTGTCTGCCAAGCAGAGTTTTTTCTTTCAGGGCTTACCGAGACGATGGCGGAGGTGTGTGGGAGTCGAACCCACCATACGGCTCGCGAAGAGACGGATCGCCGGCTTTGAAGGCCGGGAAGGTCACCGGACCCCTTTCACCTCCATTCGGCCGTAACGCCATCATAGCAAGGTTATGCTCACCGGGCCGCGCCACCCAATCCTGTAAAAGTATCGAGCGTCGGAAATCCTGTCGGTCGGTTACACGGGATGCCGTTCAGGTTTTTAGCTCTGAGGAGATAACAATTGTTGCGGACGCCCCTGGGGCAATTCCGTCAGTCTTCGAGCATATGTGTCCGAACTTGCGACACGGACATCCCGAAATCGCTCATGCGGGACCAAACGTCGCACCCTAAACCATGTATGATCTGATGCTTAGCATTGGCACGTGCGATGCTGTTACTGCCTCGTACTGGGGGTGAACAACAATGTCATTCTTTCGAGACTTGAAAGTCGCGTTTCACTCGCTCAGTCGCACCAAGGGCCTGGCAACGATTATCATTCTGACGCTAGCGCTCGGCATTGGAGCCAACGCTGCCATCTTTACGCTGGTGCGCGGTGTCCTTCTTAAACCTCTTGTTAATCGCGACGAGGGCAGGCTCATCTATATCAGGCAGAGCGCTCCCGGCATTGGCGATGAAAACAGCACGTTTTCCGTCCCCGAAATTCAGGACTTGCGCGCCAGTGTAAAGACTCTCAGCTCGTTCGGCGACTTCTCCAGCATCGGTTTCAGTATGATCGGCCTCGGTGAGCCGCGTGAGGTTACCGCTGGCGTGGTCGGCGGCACGTATTTCGACGTGATGGGCCTACATCCCGTCCTCGGTCGCCTCATCGGTCCCCAGGATGATGGGCCCAAGGCCGCTGGCGTCATCGTACTTACGTATCGCTTTTGGTCGACCGTTCTCGCAAAGGATCCTTCCGTCATCGGCAGAACGGTCCGCCTGGGCAGCTTTGGTGATCGCTCTGCCACCGTCATCGGCGTGCTCGAACCCTCAGTCCCTTATCCCGCCGATACTGAAATCATCGCCAACGTGGTCACCAGCCCCCATCACCTCTCCGCCACGATGGTTACCGGCCGCATCCATCGCATGACCGAACTTTTCGGCCGTCTTGCTCCCGGTGCCACTCTCGACCAGGCCCGCGCCGAATTAGGCACCGTTTACGCCACGATGCAGAAGGATCATCCCGAAGCTTATCCCACTCAGGGCCGCTACCACATTGAAGCCAGAATGCTGCGCGACCAGATTACGTCCCGCGCGCGTACTGTTCTTCTCGTCCTCCTCGTCGCCTCCGGCCTCATCTTTATCATCGCCTGCTCCAACGCTGCCAATCTGATTCTTGCGCGCACGGTGCGCCGCGAAGGAGAGCTGGCGCTTCGTGCGGCACTCGGCGCAAGTACAGGAGCTCTGCGCCGCATGCTGCTGGCCGAAAGCCTTCTGCTCTGCTGTGCCGGCGCCGTGCTCGGGGTGATAGTCGCTCAGCCCCTGGTGACCATTCTGGCTCGGTACGCGTCTCGTTTTTCCGTCCGCGCGCTTGATTTGTCGGTCGATTCCAGCATGCTCTGGGTGGGAGCAGGACTGGCCATCGTCGCAGCCGTAATTTTGGCATTTGTCCCACGCCTGCCGTCGGCCGACGCAACCAATGGCCTAAATATGTCGAGTGGCAGCACCCGCATAACCAGCAGCACCAGCCGCCGCCAGCGCACTCTTGCAATCACACAAATAGCTGCGTCATACGTGCTGCTGGCCGGCGCAAGCGCGCTAGTGGCCACGCTTATTGCACTGCAAGCGGTGCGGCCTGGTCTCGACACCCGCCAGGTGCTCGCTCTTGACGTTCCGCCCATCTCCTATGGACAAACGCCTCAGCAGATCATCGGTTTCTACAAAGAATCGATGCGCCGCATTGATGCGCTGCCCGGCGTGAACAGGACGGCTTTCGGTATGACGGCTCCGTGGCGCGACGCCGACAGCCTCGGCCCAGGTCTTCAATTTTCCGGCGATGGCCACGTTCATAGCGCCGGCCAAGAGGACCCTCGCGCGCAATGGCGTGTTGTCTCTCCGGGCTTTTTTGCGGCGGTTGGCGTGCCCATCCTCGCCGGACGTGACTTCAACGATCTCGACGACCAAGGCAACGATGCAGTCGTTATCGTCAGTCAGACACTCGCGCAGCGAATGTTCCCCGGTCAGGATCCCATCAATCGGCACGTCTACTGGACGGATCCCGTGCTGCAATTCATCCCCGGGACCGATGGGGAAAAGTCGCGCTTTGCGTCGCCGCACCGCATCATCGGCATCGCTGCCGATGTCGACGACGAACATATAGTTCCCGAGCCGACGACCACTATCTACGGCACCTTTGCGGACGCACCAATCTTTGGTGGTCACATCTTCATCCACACGAACGGAAATCCTTATTCGCTCGTGACGCCCGCCACGCGCGTAATTCGTGAAATATCCGCCGATCAACCCGTCGAGCACGCTGCCACTCTCGAGGACATCCGCGCCAAAGTCCTCGCTCCGGACCGTTTGAACTCGATCGTATTTGGCCTCTTTGCCGCTGTCGCCTTGGCCATTGCCGTAGTTGGTGTCGCGGGTGTGCTGGCGTTTTCGGTCAGCGCGCGTACGCGCGAATTCGGCATCCGGCTCGCGCTTGGATCGCAGCCCGAACATATCCTTAAGACCGTGGTCACAGAAGGAGCCCTGATGGCTGCGGCGGGCGTCGTCGCCGGTGCGGCATTCGGATTCGTGGCGGCGCGTTTGTCGAGCGCTTATTTCGTTGACCTGAAGATGCCCGGTGCCCTGCCCATCGTCGTCTCAGCCCTCCTGCTGCTGACGGCCGCAGTTGTAGCCTCGATGCTGCCCGCTGCACGCGCCGCACGGGTCGATGTCATCCAGGCCCTGCGCTCGGATTGACCGCTCTTGCAGACGGGAGAACTATGGTTCAGCGGCATAACGCGCAATACGGTTTCGGGACCGCTACGCTCTCCACATCGCCAAAGCGAGTAAGAAGGTTCTTATCGGCCGAATCAAGCTCCAGCATCTGCGGATTCCTATCCTCGTTAATCCCATAGAACTCGATCGAGACTTGGGCTTTATCAGTGTCGTTGTAACGTTGCAATTCCGAGCCTGATCCCATACGAATGCTCCGGCGCGCTCCCCTTCGGACGGCATCCTAAAAGTACTGCCCAGCGAGCCATGGTCGCCGACGATCACGATGACAGTATTGCTGTCTTGTGGATTGACAGGTCTTACTCCAAACATTCCTAGTGTCCTTTACTAGCACCTCTCGTACTTCAGTGAGATTATTGGACAGCGCAGCAATGCGAGAGCCATACGTGGAGCCTCTATTCATGATCACTAAGAACGATTTTGAGATCATTGCGTTTCCATCTGCGAAAGAATGGGAAAGATGGCTTGCCAAAACTCATGCAAGCTCAAGCGGTATTTGGCTACGCTTCTTCAAAAAAGGGTCCGGAGTAGGATCTGTAACCCACGCTGAAGCCCTGGACGCTGCGCTTTGCTACGGTTGGATAGACGGTCAACTCAAGAAACACGATGAAAAGTCGTGGCTTCGAAAATTCACGCCGCGGCGGCCGAAAAGTTTTTGGTCGAGACGCAACCGAGAACTTGTCGACCAACTTGCCAAGGCTCGCAAAATGAGGCCTGCGGGATTCAAAGAAGTAGAAGCAGCGAAGGCCGACGGTCGGTGGAACAATGCCTATGATTCGCCAAGCAAGATGGTCGTTCCCGAAGACTTTATGAAGGAGCTTTCGAAAAATAAGAATGCGCGGATATTTTTTGAGACGTTGAACAAAGCGAACACCTACGCGATTGCATGGCGCTTACAAACTGCCAAGAAACCCGAGACTCGGGAAAAGCGCATGCGGGCAATCATTGGAATGCTCGCTCGGGGAAAGGCATTCCACGATTGAGGGCAGACGGAGGACTTTGCGAGCTTGTTACAATTCCCCAGCGATACGCGGCCGTGGCGTTTCGCCGTCGTCGACAGATGAGGTGACTCCGGCATTCCCTGCGGCAGCGCTGCGCCGCTGACGCGATAAAGAAATGCTCTACCTCGACGCCTTCTGATAGTGGGAATTGAAACCAGTGCCTCAATCGCTAGGTTAGCGATCGGGAAGGATGGCGAAGAGCGGCTGGCTGTATTCGACGGGCTGGCCGTTCTGCATGAAGACCTGGACGATTTTGCCGCTGACGTCGGATTCAATTTCGTTCATCAGCTTCATGGCTTCGACGATGCAGAGCGCCTGGCCGGACTTCACATGGTCGCCCACGGAAACAAACGCGGGCTTGCCGGGCTCGGCGGCTTCGTAGTAAGTGCCCACAATTGGGGATTTCACAATATGAGAATTGTCGGCGGGGGCGGCATCAGCCGTGGCGGGCGCGGAGTCCGCTCGTCCGCTCGCAGCCGGCGCAGAGGCAGGCACAGCACTCGCGGCAGCAGTGGGCGCCTGCATGATGACGGCAGGTGCTCCGGGCTTGCGCAGCCGGATGCGCAAGTCGCCGCGGGAGTATTCGTACTCCTCGAGGCCGTGCTCCTCCATAATTTTTAAGAGCCGTTCCAGGTCGTTCCAATTGACGGCGTCAGAAACTTCTTCTTTACGATTCTTCATTCACAGTTCCATCAGTTCGCGATTTAGCTGCGTTAGTGATTCCGTGCCGTTCTCACGCACGACAATATCATCTTCAATGCGAATTCCGCCCACGCCTTCGATATAAATTCCCGGCTCGAGCGTGACAACCTGGCCCGCGCGCATCACCGACCGGCTGTGACGCGCCAGGCGTGGTATTTCGTGCACTTCACGGCCCAGGCCGTGCCCCGTGCTGTGACTAAAATAGCGCGCCAAGCCGCTTTGCCGCAACCGTCCGCGTGCCGCGGCGTCAACCATCGCACCATTCGCTCCGGGCCGCAACGCCGCCCGCGCGGCCTGCTGCGCTTCCAAAACCGCGCGATACCATTCCTTCACTCGCGCCGAAGCGCGGCCCACGTGAACCGTACGCGTCAAATCACTGCAATAGCCGCGCAGTATAGCACCGAGGTCGAAGACGACCAACTCGTTCTTGCGGATTCGCTTCCGCGAGGGCTGCGCGTGCGGCAGCGCGGCGTGCTCGCCCGAGGCAACAATTGTGGCGAACGCTGCTCCCGATGCGCCCTTGCGACGCATGCGGTATTCAATTTCCGCCGCCAGTTCATTTTCCTCGACGCCGGGTTTGACCAGCGCCAGAGTTTCCGCCAGAGCCTCTTCGGCCAGCCTCGCCGCTTCGCGCATGACGGCAATTTCGGCTTCGTCTTTAATCGAGCGCAATTCCTCGACTACGCCGTTGAGCGCCATCCAGCGGATTCCGGCTCCGGCGGCTTTGGCCAGCTCGTGGCGTTGCTCGACGCTGGTGTGCTCCGGAGAATAGATAATCGGCAGACGGCGGCGTCCGCGAAGTACATTTCCCGCCGCGCTATGCAGACGCACACTTTCGATGCGCACCTCTACGCCGCCGCGAACCTCTTCGCGCGCCTGAATTCGATAGCGGCTGTCGGTGAAAAGGATGGCGTCGCGCGGCGTGAGAAGAAATACACCCGCGCTTCCCGTGAAGCCGGTCAGATAATGGACATTCGGAAGATGCGCGTCAACCAGGCCAGACGCTCCGGCGGTTTTAACGCGCTCACGCAGAGTTTGCACTCTTTGGCTGAATATATCCGGACGATTTTTCGCAGACATCTCCGCGGCTACCCCGGGCCGGTTCGCCGGCGCGTTACAGGCGGCAGCGCGGCTAACCGGGCAGAATACGTGGAGTGAGGAAGAACAGCAACTCGGAAGAAGACGTCATTACCGTCTGATGCTTGAAGAGATTGCCGAGGACGGGGATGTCGCCGAGCAGAGGGACCTGATCCAGATTGGTTTGCTGTGAAGAAATGATGATGCCTCCGATCACGATGGTGCCGCCGTCGTTAATCAGAATTTTTGTGTCGGCGGATTCAGTATCGAGCGCGGGAATTCCCTCGACGCGCGGGATGGACGTATCGATTTGGGTATTTTCGACGTGGACATCGAGATAGACGGTGCCGTCGGCGGTAATTTGCGGCGTGACCTCAAGTTCCAAAACGGCGTTGACGTACTGGACCGAAATCGTGTTGTTCACGATGGTCTGGATGGGAATTTCGACGCCCTGTTTTACGGTGGCCTTCACATTGTTCTGTGTGGCGATGCGCGGTTTGGACAGAAGTTTGCCGATGCCCTTGGTTTCCGCCGCGGAGATGATATCGTCCAGTTGAAATTTTCCGGCCGAGAGCACGTAGCTGAGGCCACTGGTGGCAGTGGCCGCGCCCAGGTTGGTGTTCAACGGCAAGGGCAAGCCGCTGGTGCCGCTGGACCCGCTTCCCGCCAACGGAAGCGGTACGGTGGCATGATTTACCGGAGAGCTTCCCACCAGTGGATTGCCGCCCAGCACCGAGTTTCCGCTGGCGAAGGCGAATGCTAACTGGCTTCCCAACTCGCGCGAAAACGAGCGGCTGGCCGCCACGACCCTCGCTTCAATCTCTACCTGCTGCGATTTGCGATCCAATTGCTTCAACAGGCCGTCAATCACGGTGATGGCCCCCGGAACATCGTGGATAATCAGCATGTTTGATCGCGGGTCAGCCAGGATGTCTCCGCGGGCCGTCAGGAATTTCTTCAGCGGCGCAATTAATTGATCAGCCTTGGCGTAGCTTAACGAGCGCGTCACCGTCACCTGGCCTTCGGCCATGGCCTCGGCTCTGGCGAGCTGCGCGTCGTCGTCAGCCTCCTTGCGCAAGGTGTCAATGGTGGCGATGCGCAGGACATTTCCATTGAGTTGCTTGTCGAGACCGTTGTTGCGCAATACGATATCGAGCGCCTGGTCCCAGGGAACATCGGTGAGAACGATCGTCAACGTGCCTTTGACGGCGGGATCCAGCACGATATTCAGCCCGCTGATTTCATGGATCAGCCGGAAAAAATCCTTCAAGTCCACGTCACGCAGATCAACGGAAATGGGTTCTCCCGTGTATGGTGGAGGATTGTCCGACCGGCCGCCGGGATAATAGTTCGACCCGCCGCTTCCGGTCGCGGTGGTGGGCGCGCCGGAAGCGGGTAGCGACGAATCGCTGTCGGGGGATTGCCCCACAGCTTGGCCCAAGGCGTTTGTTCCGGCGGATGTCGGCAACGTCATTTCCCATGCCGAGCCATTCGTGGACGGAATCGGAACCTGCTGCCCGGAAGGGGGGGCAGGCTGCGGCGAAGCCGTGCCTTCCTGCTGAGGCGGAACTTGCTGCTGTCTTCCGACTGCCGCAAGCAGATATAAATTCCCCGCCCACAGTTTGGCCTTCGCCGGAAGCGCTGGGGCCACACCCGCCAGCGCGCAGAGGCCGCCAACGCAGTACAAAACCGTCAACGTCAAGGCGCGCGTTGACCTGCTCGTCATTCCCTTCATGGAGTTCCTCCTGATGCGGGGCCCAGCAGCCTGGTTACGATGTGCTCGACTGGATGGCCAAAAGCGTCCTGCGTGCGCTGCTGGAAGATGACGGCGCCCGGGCGAATCTCGCGAACCACTGCGTCATAAATCTGGTCGCCCGGATGCAAGAAATAAACGTGGCCCTGTGGATTAGCGACGATGGCGGTCATGCCGTCTTGATCCCGCAGAGTCCCCTGTACCTGAAGTGTATTCACGCTCAGACCCGCCTTGCCCGGCGGTCCGACAAACGTGGCTGCATCCTTGCTGCGCACAAGCGGGCGAAATGGATCGCGTCGTCCCTCCGTGTTTTGTTTCGCGATTCCTGGTGGACTGACCGGGTCCATCGTCAAAGCCGGCATCGGACGGGCTACCGGCGGCGTGAGTGCAGGTGGAGCTGACGATTTCGGGATTGCGCTCGCATTTATCGCGGCGGCAGATATGCCGGCTGGAGGTGGATCGTTCACGGTCGTGGGCGTGGGCTGTGCGGCGGGAACTGGCTTACCCAATACGACATTAGAAACGTTATTTCGGTCACCGGCGTGAACCACGGCCGCTACGCGAGTAAGTGTATTCCCCGCATGTAACGGAGCCGCGCCTGCCAGCCATCCCTCGACGAAAACAAATCCGATGAGAATCGGAATCAACAGAGCAGGATGTTTAGCGTGCGGTCCCGCGTGCGGCGGGATTACTGTGTTTGCATGGGGCATGACGCTATCTCACCCGCGCCTTCACCGGTGAATTCAGGCCGAGTGGGACGGCGGAATTTTGTGCGCGAGTGAAAAATGTCGTGACGGTGAACGTTGCGCTCACGGTGGCGCCGGGCGGCGTGCTCCGGGGACGAGCCGACCCTTCCGGAAATCCCGCCAGCGTCAAGTCGCCGACATTGTTGATGCGCGTGATGCGACTGAGCGCGGTAAAAAAATCGAGCAAAGAGAAGTAAGAGCCTTCGGCTTGCACTTCGAGAGGTATTTCAGAGTGAAATTCCCGCGCCACCACCGGCTTGCTGGTAATGCGGCGCACGTGCACGCCGGATTTCGCGGCTGCCGCTTCCAGCAGGTGGATAAATTCGTCAGCATTCTCTCCAACGGGCATTTGGGCTTCCAGCGACTCAAGTTCAGCGCGGTCCGATTCCACTTGCCGCTCGAGCGGAGCGCGCTGCGCGGCAACGGCCTGCAGCCGCGCCACATCGGCTTCCAGCGCCGTTTGCCGCAGCCGCGCCTGATCCAAGGCGACCTGCTGCTTCTTCACCGGCGAAATCGGCAGATAAACAGCCGCGGGGGCGAGCAGCAGCCCGAGCAATGCGAACAGTGTCGCCCGAACGCCTACCGAAACTTCTTCCAGCGAAAAATCCACTCGACCTCCTTAACTTTTTCCCGGAATCGCGGGTGCGGGCCTGGTAGCGTTCCCAACCTGTGCGGACATCACGAAGCTGTACGTTACGGTCTGCGGATTGCTGTCGTCTTCCTTGGTCTCGGCGATGTCCACGTTTGTGAAGTACCCGGAGACGCGCAGTGCGGTGATAAAATTCGCCACCGCATTGATGGAGCCCGCCTGCCCCTCCAGGTCCAAATCGTCGCCCTTTCGTTTCAAACTGGTGAGCCAGAGACTGTCAGTTCGCGCCACGGACGTCTCCATGGCGGAAAGCAATTGCTCGCCACCGCTGCGTCCGGCTTGCAGTTGGCGAACCACCATCAAGCGATGCTCGATGTCGGCTTGCTCGCGTTGCAGGACGCGCACCTGGACTTCCACAACTTGCAGCCGCAATTGGTCCTGTTGCAGCGATTGAATGTCCTGATTGGCGCGCGTCAGCGCTACAGCCGCACGTTCATAGACGATTCCAACGTAAATCATGGCCAAGACAAGTCCCGCCGTCAGCGCGCCAACGGAAATTAAGAGTCCGCGGGACACGTCTTCGGTGGGCGTCTTAGGCCGCGCCTGCCCCAGCAGGTTGATTCGAATCATGACGCCTGCGTGCGCATTCCCAAACCCACCGCCACCGCGAATTGCGCGGAGCGGTCACGCAGCACGGCCTCGTTGGGATGTCCGGCGGGAATCAGAATCTTGCGGAAGGGATTTAACTCGTCGACAGGCAAGGCGAGTTCGAGGCGCATCAGGTCCAGCAATCCCGGCAGCCTCGCCGTGCCGCCCGCCGCAAACAGGCAGGATATTTTCTGGCCGCCCGAGGTGGCCCGGAAAAAATCGAAGGTTTTCTTGATCTCGTTCACCAGACTTTCGGAAACCGGTTGAAGGATGGCGTCTCGCTGTGCATCGCTAACGCCCGCCGAGCTTTTCCCGATCTTGAGCCGCTCAGCGTCTTCGAAGCTCAGGTCCAGCTTATTCCGAAGAGCTTCGGTGAAATCCGCGCCGCCCATGGCCACGTCGCGCGTGAAGAGCGGCGCGCCATCGCGAGTGATATTAATGTTCATTATGGCCGCGCCGATATTCAGCAGGGCCACAAGCTCGCCGGGGTGAGGATCGTAATTGGCTTCGAAGCAGTTTTCCAGGGCGAAAGCATCAACGTCCAGCACCTCCCCTTCCTTGCCCGCACGCGCCAAAGTATCCAGGCGGTTTTGGATTCTGTCCTTTCGGGCCGCCACCAGCAGAACATCCAGTTCCGTATCGCTGCGGCCAAGAAGCTGGTAGCTCAGCGACACGTCGGCAACATCGAACGGAATGTGTTCGGCGGCCTGGGCGGGAAGCTGGTCAAAAAGCTCCATCTCGGTCATCAGCGGCATCGGCAATCTCTTGACGATTACCGAATGCCCGCAGATGGACGTGGCCACGCCCGTCGAGGAAATTCCGTGGGCGGCGAAAACGGCGTTGATTTTTTCCGCGACGCCTTGCGCGTCCACCACCGCGCCGTCTACGACTACGTCTCGCGGCAGCGCCTCCATCCCCGCGGCCACCAGTTGATAGCCGGCGCCGGCGCGCTTCAGTTGGACGGCTTTCACGGATGTCGATCCGATGTCCAGTCCCGTCAATGCTTGCGGCTTCCCTCTTCCGAACATGACACCCCGTTTCGGCGCGACCATCGGCAACATATACGCCAATGCCGTGCGCATACCTTTTCTTCCGCCTGTTTGTGAGAGGGAACACCGCCGGAGGATTCCGGCGAAAAGCATTTACGGAGAGACGACCCGCAATGTTTATGACATCCGCGCAGCGGGGCGTCAAGGCCTGGAAAAAACTTGTTGCGTGATCGTTACGTTCGCGGGAAAACTAGGGTGGTCAATTAGGGGTAGCACTTGCAGGCAGACAGAAAATGTCACTCAAGAAAGCGAGGTCGCGCTATCTGATCCGCGTCTTCAAACCGAGCTTCGGCCAGAGGGCGTCAACGCGCGATTTTGTTGCCGCGTCCATTTTGATTTCGTCCGGCCAGCGGCCCTGATAGCCTTCCCCCGCCCATTTTCGCGTGGCGTCAATGCCCATTTTCGAGCCGTAGTCCGTCATGCGCGCGGCGTGGTCAAGAGTATCCACCGGGCCCAGCACGAATTGAATGTCGCGCTCGGGATCAATGGCGCAAAGCGCTTTCCACACTACTTCGCTTCCGTCCTGCACGTTCACGTCGTGATCGACCACGATCACCACCTTGGTGAACATGGCCTGCCCCAGCGACCAAATCGCGTTCATAATTTTTCGCGCCTGGCCTGGATACGACTTGCGAATCGCAACAATCATTAAGTTCTGGAAAATTCCTTCCGCCGGCATCGAGACATCCACGATTTCGGGATGCTGCATTTTCATCACCGGCAGGAAAATGCGCTCGATGGCATGCCCGATGAAATAATCTTCCTGCGGCGGGGGCCCCACAATCGTCGTCAGGTAGACGGGGTTTTGGCGATGCGTCACGCAGGTAACGTGGAATACGGGAAACTCGCCTTCCAGCGAATAAAATCCGGTGTGATCGCCGAATGGGCCTTCGGTGCGCAACTCGTCGAGCTTCACGTAACCTTCGAGAACGATTTCCGCGTTCGCGGGCACTTCCAGGTCTGACGTCTCGCACTTCACCATTTCCACCGGCTCTCGACGCAAAAATCCGCTGAAGAGAAATTCGTCCATGTCCGGCGGTACGGGCAAAATTCCCGCGAGACACGTCGCGGGATCCGCGCCAATCGCCACGGCCACCGGCAGCCGGCCCGCCGGATTTTTCACGCGCGCGTTGCGAAAATGCTCCGCGCCGTGCTTTTGTGTTTGCCAATGCATGCCCGTCGAAGTATCGTCAAAAATCTGCATGCGATACGTCCCCACATTGCGCTTGCCATTTTCCGGATTGGCGGTGATGACCAGAGGCCAGGTGATATATCTGCCGCCGTCCTGCGGCCAGCACTTCAGCGCGGGCAAATAACTCAGCGCGAAATGCCCTTCCTGGCGCACCACTTCCTTGCACGGGCCGGTCTTTACCGTCTTGGGGAAAAATGAGCCCATTTCCGCCAGCTTGGGCAGCATTTTCACCTTGTCCAAAAATCCCTGCGGAGATTTCACATCGAGGAAGGAACTGATGCGCGCGGCCACGTCATCAAGCGATGCCGCGTCGAGCGCCAGATTCATGCGCCGCTTAGTTCCCAGCAGGTTGGTGACCACCGGCACGCTCGATCCTGTCGGCTTTTCAAAGTAGAGCGCGGGGCCGCCTGCTTTCGTGACGCGGTCGGTGATTTCCGTGATTTCAAGAACCGGATCTACTTCCGCAGAGATGCGCGCCAGTTCGCCTTCCTTCTCCAGTCGCCGCAGAAATTCGCTCAAGTCGCGATACGCCATTGCCCCTCCGCCCGTTTTCGTTCGTGCTCGTTGTGCTCGTGCGCGGAATCCGCCACTCTAGCACGCGGCGCCAAGGTGTGCTATTGGCGTTTTTGCTCGCCGATTGGACCGCCGGAAAACAATCGTCGCTGGATGAACCGGCGTAAGGGCGCCGGGAGTTCCGTGCACACTTCAAAGTGAAAGACTCGTTGGTTGCGCACCCTACATCGAACCGCCGCCGTGGGAATGCCTTCGCCGCGCGTTCCGCACAGCATTATCGCATCAGCGCGACTGAGCATCCGCACTGAACTAAATTTCGCAGCGCGCTTTCCTGCGGTGGCAACCATTAGAAACAGTTTGGGCGCAAGCAGCGGGACGGCTCGGGTGGTCTCGCAAATTATGCAGCGCGGCGCGGCTGGCAATCCGACACCTGAGGCCTTTGCAGCCGAGAATTTCGCGCGACGAAAATTCACTTGTTTCATCAGCATGGCAACCCCGGCGGGGAGTCCCTTTTCGTCGGCCTCCAGTAAGAGCGCGCGCTCCGCGCCAGCGGCCAGAAATCGCCCGGTGTCGCCAGGATATCGCGGAAGGCGAGTTTGTTTGTCTTCGGACAATCGGAATGACGCAGGCGAACGTCCGCACGCCAACTCTTTCATTCCGGCCGTCAATTTGCCGTGAGGATGCGAGGAAATTTTGACCGCTGTCCAGCATGCATCTGGAAAGGCTCGCAGAATCGTTTCCACCAGCGTCGTCTTTCCAGCCTTGCGCCGCATTCCGCCGACAGCCAGAACCGGCAAAGTTTTCTGAACTGTTTTTGCGTCCGTCATGGCGACTTCAGAGCTTTGCCCAAGATTTAAAGAAGAACACGTCCCTCACCTGTGCTCGCAAACGCCGCGCGATGGTTCCCTTCGACTATCCTCCGGGCAGACCGGATGACCCGAAAACATCATTCCTCTACAACATTCTAAAATGGATACAACGGCGGCTCGCCGGGCGGGCGATTTTTCCAGCGCTTATGCATCCACAACCACTGATCGGGATGCTCTCGGACGAACTTCTCCAGCTCGCGTGTGAAGCGCGCCGTGTTTTCGCGCACGTCGTGCTCCTCGTCGCCAGTGCGAACCAATTCGACAGCGGGCTGAAAGCGCAGCCGATGCTTTCGCAAGTGCTCGTCCCAAAACATATAGGACGGCAGTACAGCGCAATCCGTGCGCAGGGCCAGACGCGCCGCGCCGGAAGTGGTAGCCGCGAGCCGGCCGAAAAAATCCACGAATACTGCCTCTTCCGGCATCGTGTTGTGGTCCGCCAACAGGCCCACGCTGCCGCCTTCGCGCAACGCGCGCAAGATTACGCGCGCCGACTGGTTCTTATCGATAGCGCGATTGCCCGTGGCGCCGCGATATGACGCGATTAAGGCGTCCACGCGAGGATTGGCGATGCGCCGCACCAGGAAATAAATGGGATGGTGCAGCAGCGAAAACGCGATGGGCATAATTTCCCACGAGCCGGTATGCCCGGTGAAGAAAATCACGCCTTTTCCGCGGCGTTCGGCAGCGGCATAATTCTCGAACCCGTCCAGTACCACCAGCTTTTCGATATTCTCACGCGTGAAACTGGGAATGTGAGTAAACTCAGCCGCCATCCAGCCCAGGCGCTTGATCACGCGCCGCATGCTCCGCCGCCGCTGCGTCTCCGTCCATTCCGGAAAAGCCAATTGCAAATTGAAGAGCGCGGTGCGCTTCAGCGAGGGCAGAAACCGAATCACCACCGTCGCCAACCGCCACGCAACAAAACGGGCAACGGGAAGCGGCAGCGCGCCCAAAAACTTCAGCACGCTCCACACGAATGCGTATTGGAGCCATTCCATCACCGCGCGTAATTATCCATCAGCCGCTGCGCGCGCACCAGATGCCCGCTCGTTTTCTTTTTTCGCGGTAGTGAACGCATGGCATGCGACGGCTCGGGAACCGTTTCACCGCGGCATGGCTTTGATACACTTGGCGAGCCATGCAGCCGGAGCACGGAACAAAGTTGCGCGCGAGACTGGCGATTCCAGCGGGACTATTCGTGCTGTTGAATTTGTGGATTTGCCTTTTTGCGCATCCCTCCGCGCTCGGACTAGTGGGACCGGACGAGCCGCGCTATGCCTTCATCGCGCGTAGCATGGCCACCGCCGGCGATTGGGTAACGCCGCGCCTCTACGGGCGCCCTTGGTTTGAAAAACCCATCCTTGATTACTGGGCCGCGGGGATCTTCTACCGCATTGGTGGAGGCGCAGAGTTGCCCGCGCGATTGCCTTCGGCTCTGGCCGCGCTCCTTGCCACGCTGGCAGCGGCATGGACAGCAACGCGGCTCTACGGGCGAGATGCCGGGCTTTATACGCTGCTGATTCTGCCTGGGAGCGCCGCTTTTGTAAGTCTGGCGCGCGCCGCTACTCCGGACATGCTCTTCTGCGCGATGCTGACAGTTGCGCTGGCCGCCGGAGCGGAGATTTGTCTTGCGCGCAGTGTTCGGAGCGGGTACGCCTGTGATCCCTCAGCCGGTGGAAAAACACCGCGGGCTGCGTTGCTGGTTTTCGGCGCGGCGTTGGGACTGGCGACGCTGGCGAAGGGGCCTGCCGCGCTGATTTTGGTTGGTGGAAGTGTGGCCTTGTGGGCGGTTCTTGGCCGCGAATGGCGGCGGGCATTTCAGTTAGTGCGCCTGGAATCAGTAATTTCGTTCTGCATTGTAGCGCTGCCGTGGTATGTCCTCTGCGCCCGGCGCAATCCGGACTTCCTCCGCGTGTTTATCCTGCAACACAATTTCCAGCGCTATCTCACGCCGACTTTTCAACATCGGCAACCTTTCTGGTTTTTTCTACCCATCCTGCTGCTGGGAATTTTCCCGTGGACCGCGGCGCTGGCTTGGCTTGCGGCAGACGGTTGGCAAACATACCGTACCCGAATTTGGCGGGATTCCTCGGCGTTGTTCTTTTTCTGCTGGATGATTTTTTCGGTGGTATTTTTCAGTCTCTCGCAATCCAAACTGCCGGAGTACATTCTTCCGGCCTTTCCGGCGCTGGCGGTGCTACTGGCCGCGGGACTCGCACGCTGGGAATCTTCGCCTAACCGTACGCGGACGATTTTTGCGGCCATCGGCGGTTCCTGGATTTTGCCGGCGGCCTTCTTTCCGCTCTGGTGGAAGAAAGTGCCACTCGAAGCGCTTGGCGCAGTGCATGGAGAACTCGTATTGCTGGTTGCCGCGGCCGCTGTCGGCGGCGTCGTGATTCTTTCCGCCGGGATCACCGGCAGGATGCGCGTTGCAATAGTGGTCACCGCGCTGATCACAATGTTGCTGGTTGAATTTGCGAATGTACGATTGCTGCCGCAGCTCGATCCGTTTCTTTCGGCGCGCGCGGCTGCCCGCCAAGCGCAAACCATCGACAACTGCGCAGACCACATCGCCGGTTATCGACTCCAACGCGATTGGCAGTATGGTCTCAACTTCTACCTGGGCAACGAGCTGCCGGAATGGACGCCGGCGGAAAATCCCGTGCCGGCTGATGCGCCCGTGCCGCGTAGTTGCATTTTTGTCGATGCGAAGCAGCTATCCGCGATTCAGGCAGCCTATCCCACGGCCGTCGTTATCGCGGAGCCCTCGCCGCGCGCGGTGCTGTTGCGATTGGGAGAATAGCGCGCAATGTTCCTGGGAACTGACTTAACTCCTCTGGCGCGGGCGCGTCTATAATTGAGAATCCATGGAGATCGTCAGCCTCCGCACACTTCGGCCGCAAGCTCTGGATCTTCTTCTCGAGGAGCAGACGCGATTTTGGCGCGAACATTTCCTGTGGGACTACCGCCCGGCGGTGGACATGATTCGCCGGTTTACTCAATCGCATTCATTGGAAGGCTTTGCGGCCACCGAAGACGGACTGGCGCGCGCATACTGTTTTTATTTCGTGGAAAACTGCAAGGCGCTGATTGGCGACTGTTTTGTTGCCGCGGACTACTCCAATAGCGGTGCGGGGCGCCAATTACTGGCGCAGGTGATTGATTCGCTGGACGCAGCGCCGGGCGTGCGCCGCGTCGAGACACACATCCTGCCGCCCGACGCCGAGATTCAGGAATTTCTGGCGGCACGAAATTTCCATCTCCACGAACGGCAATTTATGCGGCTGAAACTGACGGAAATGCCGGCGAATTCAGGGAAAGCGGTTTCGCCCTCCAGCGGGCTGGTCCTGGAGCGCTTCAGCGGGCGAAATATGGAAGGTGGCGCGCGGCTGATTCAGTTGGCGTACGCATCGCACGTGGACGGGGAAATCAACGACCAGTATCGCTCCGAAGAGGGCGCGTCGCGTTTTCTTCGCAACCTGATACAGACGCAGGCCAACGGCGAATTCATCCGCGAAGGCTCGTTCGTGCTGCGGCCGCGCATGGAGTTGCAGCTCGCCGGCATGGTGCTGGCTTCGCGCGTGGCCAATGGCGTCGCACACATCACGCAGATTTGTGTGATGCCCGGTTACCAGCACAACGGCATGGGACGCGCAATGATGAGCGCGTCCATCGAGGCGTTGCGAAAGAAGGGCTTTCGCGACCTCACGCTGACGGTTACGTCCGCAAACGTCCCCGCCGTCCGTCTGTACGAATCGCTGGGCTTCCACACCATGCGGCGTTTTTTTGCCGGCTATTGGACGGGCGACTGGCGCGCGTAGAATTCGCGCCAAGTATTGAACTTACGGGGCAATACTGTACACGACGCCGCAGCCGTTGGGGATACACAACTTAGTATTGCCACCTCCCTGGACGGCGGTGCCGTAGAGTGCTCCCTGAACTAGAGTCACCCCAGCGTAATAAGGACCGCCGCCATCCAATTGGTTACCAGGAAAGCGATATGCGCTTTCCATCCAGCCCGTGCCCGAGTGCTTTAACCGGAACACGACTCCATTGTCGAGAGTGCCACCGCCGTTGGTTGTGCCATAAAGATTGCCTTGGGGATCGAAGATCAGGCCAGCGTAAGGAGTCGTGCCGTCGGTGCAATCGGAAACAGAGCAAAAGTTGTAGAGCGTGCTTTCGGTCCATCCGCCGTTGGATGACGTAAGCTCGAACACAGTTCCATCCCCGGCCTTGCCACCGGAAATTGTGGTCCCATAAAGATTGCCCTTTGCGTCAAAAATCATGCCGGCAAACGGTGATGCGCCATCGCTGTATGCGAAAGAATGAATAATCGTTTCGTTCCAGATTCCGTGGGAGTATGAAAGCTCGAAGGCAATCCCAAGGTCGTATTTACCGCCAAAGCTAGTTGTTCCGTACAGATTACCCGACCCATCAAACACCAAGGCACAGTCAGGTTCCAACCCATCGCCGTCGGCAGAATCGAAGGAATGCAAGGTGGTCTCCGTCCAGCTTCCGTTAGAAGGAGAAAGCTCGAAAACCGTGCCATAGCCGAAGGCGCCGCCTTGCTGTGAGCTGCCGTACAGATTTCCTGACTTATCAAAAATCAATGCAGCTTGAGGGTCATATCCGCTGTCGTCGGTAAATGAGTAGATATCATTTTCCGTCCAGCCACCATTTGCGGGTGAGAGCTCAAAGACCACACCTCCGCTGTTTGCCCCTCCTGCGGTGGTGGTGCCATAGAGGTCGCCCGCTGCATCAAGGACGAGGCCTCCTATAGGGAAATAACCCCCACCCTCAAAGTTGAAGGAATAAATCACGGTCTGAGCCCAGGACCCGTTGGCATGCGAAAGCTCGAATACTGTTCCCACGCCGTCACCGCCTGCCTCCGTGGTGCCGTACAGGTTGCCACTGCTGTCCGAGATCACACCGGCTGTCGGCAATCCTCCATCAGCTTCTGAAAAATCAAAAATGACAGTTTCATTCACGCCAGTAAGCGCACTGGAGACAAAAATAAAAGCCGCAATCAGAATTGTCCATCGCTTCATTCGAGAAATCTCCTTCTAGTGGGCCAGGAGTGAAGGTTTCGTTGCGGGGAGCACAATTCCCAGCCGGGTTCTGGAACTTTATGGGTTCTCTAAAACAATGTCAACGAAATATCGGCCATATTAGCCCGGAAAACCGGGTTGTTTGTCAGCGATGGGAGCGATCCTTCAGCAAGCCTTTTAGTTCGGCCATGAATTCCTTTACGTCCTTGAAATCGAGATACACGGATGCGAAGCGGACGTAGGCGACCTTATCCAGTTTTTTCAGGCGGGTCATCAGCAGCTCGCCGATTTCGGTGGTATTGCGCTCGCGGTTGGCGGATTCACTGACGAAGCGTTCGGCGTCGTCCACCAGCGCTTCGAGCTTGGGAGTGGCCACGGGACGCTTTTCGCAGGCGCGCAGCAGCCCTTGCAGAATCTTGTGGCGCTCGAACTTCTCGCGGCGCCCGTCTTTCTTGATAACCATGTAGGGAATTTCGTCAATGCGCTCGTAGGTGGTAAACCGACGAGTGCATTTCAGGCAGGCGCGGCGGCGGCGAATCGTTTCGCCCGCCTGGCCTTCACGCGAATCCATCACTTTGTCATCCAGGTGACCGCAGAAAGGACACCTCACGTTTTCTCCTTTGTAACATGCGGGCGAATGGGCGCGACCGTGTGTCCGCCCGCGGCTTCGGCGGCGCGCTCTTCGCGGGCCAGGCGGCGCAAATCGCCAAGCGACCAGCCTTCGCGAAGCAGCAGCGGAAATCCTACCAAGCTGACCGCAGTGAACGTAACCAGCCAGACGACGATAGCGGCCACTGCCGCGCGTTCACTTTCTACTCCGTAAACGACCGTGAGAACGAGGAACGTGGCCAACTGCGATCCCCCGCCGACGCCGGGAAGCTGTACCGCCGAGCCCACCAGCGTAAACACCATCACCAGCAACGCGTCGCCCAAATGAAAATCGGCGAGCCTGCCGCCGAAACTATTGATCACCCAAAGGTACACCAGCGTGTTGAAAAACCAATGCAGCGCAGTGAGCCCGACGGCCACGCCCAGGTCAGTCATGTTGCGAAGGCAATGCAGGCCGTCCACGAACGCGGAGAATAATCCGGCGATGCGCGCGATAGGCGGGCGATTCTTCCCGGCTGCGGCGAGCCAGTTAGCCAGCGCGCCCGCTCCATGGATGCGAACGTATGCCAGAAAGGCAATCGCGGCCAGCGAACCCACCAGCAGCACAGTGCCCGCATGCCGCGCGTGCGCCAGTAGCGGAGCCGCTTGAGGGCGCAGCGCCACTCCCTTGCCGACCACTAAAAACGCGATGCCCGCAGCGACTGCGGTGGCCGAAAGATCGAAGATGCGCTCGAGTACGTAGATTCCGAAGGTCCCGGCTAGCGGCACTTTATCCTTGCGGGCAATCAGCATGGGGCGAATCGGCTCACCGACGCGTCCCAGCAGGAACACGCAGGTGAAGCCCATCAGGGTGGAGCTGAAAATATTCCGGAAGCCGGCGGGGCCGGTGTTGCGCGCGAAACACGTCCAACGCAAGGCGCGAATCGCGTAGCAGACATAAATTGTGGCCACGGAAAGCAGCAACAGCCAAAGATTTGCCTGCGCGGGGAGCGTCAGCAGCAGCGACCAGCGAAATCCGCTGAGATGGACGCTACCGCGCAATTTGTAGAGGAGCAGGACGAGGAGTCCCACCGCCAGAAACGCCAGCAACGCTTTTCGCAGGCCGCTACGCACCGCCGCGAAACGTAACAGCCCACCGCCGGAGTGTCAAGCCGGAGAGAGTTCACAGCACCTGCGGAATGATTGCTCGGCCAGGATATTTACACCTTGCCTTTATCTCCGAACAATGATTTTCCGCATGCCGCGCTGCCGTCCGGACTGCAAGATTGCGGTTGCGCGCGTCCCGGTGCGTTCAGCTGTCGCAGAATTTACCGTCACTGCTTCAAATAACGAAGCAAAACAGATCCTGAATCGAAAGTTTTTGAGTCAGCAAGTTTTAGGCGCAATTTTTGCGGCAGGCTGACGCCTTCGAGCAACCGCCGGCCTGCTCCGGCAATGACCGGAAAAATCATAAAACGGTATTCGTCAATCAGCCCAAGCTTGATAAGTTGTGAAGGAAGGTCTATCCCCCCCACCAAAATATCCTTGCCTGGTTCCTGCTTTAATTTAACGATTTCGTCGTGAAGATCGGTCCGAATAATTCTGGTCTTTCCATCTTCGACGCCGGCTAATGATCGTGAAAAAACGACTCTGTCGAGGGCGACAAATGCCTGGCCAAAGTCGCGGTCTGCCTGGGTCGCTGACGGATCTTTGGCCATGTCCGGCCAGTAAGGAACCATCAATTGATAAGTTTTACGCCCGAAGACTTGCAGGCCACTGTCGCGCACGAGGCCGATATAATATTCAAATATGTCTTCGTCCGGAATTCCGATGGTGTGGTCGAAACAGCCATCGATGCTGAGATTGATTGCGTAGATTACTTTTCTCATTGGTCCCCTTATCTGCTGGATCGTTCATTTTGTCGTCGCGACGGTGCGTGTTGCGAAGTCGCAGTGGCCAGGTTGTCCACTATAAATCTCTGAACGGCATGCATATTTTTTCACACACGTACATTTGATTGCAACCTAACGCATGGCGCGACGCAGCGATTATGCGGGCCGCCGGGGATGTAATCATCAACAATGTTCTGGAAAAACCGCAGTGGTATACAATACATGGGTTCGTTTACGCAGAAGTCTATTCATTATTATGCAGCAGCCCGTTAATGATGGGCGCTGCATCGGAACTGGAGCCGCCAATGAGCAGCGTAGAAATCGAAAAGAAAAGCTATGAAATGCCGCCGCGGGAGGGGTTTGTGGTGGCACATTTTCTCACCGTCGCGGACATCGAACGATCGCTTCGCTTCTATGAAACGGTCTTCGACGGCCGCGCGCTGAGCCGGGGCGACAGCAAGGGCGCGCCGGGGTACATCCAGATCGCCAATACGTGGCTGCTGGTGAACGTGGGAGGCGGACCGACGCCGGACAAACCGTCGGTGACGCTGAGCGTCCTGGCGGACCCGAATAAAATCAGCAGCTTTATGAATATCCGCGTGGCGGATATTCAAGCGTGCTACAAATTATGGAAAAGCCGGGGAGCCGAGTTCATCACCGAGCCGATCCCCAAGTACGGCGAGACGCGCTGCTATATCCGCGATCCTGACGGCTATATCATCGAAGTCGGACAGAGCACCGAGCTGACGTACGGTTAAGGCGCGGACGGGGGTTGCGCATATGGCTAACGTTGCAGGGCTGCGGAGAGCATTGGTGCGGGCCGACGATCGAAAAGATAGCGCACATTGCTACAACCTACGACGCTTGTTGCACAGGCCAATGCTCGTTTTAGCCGCTGCGGCGCTATTGATGCTGCCGGTTTGTTTCGCGCAGCAACAGGCGAGCACCGCCCAGCAGGCGGTAAGCACCACGCAGGCGAGCACCGGGGCGAATGCGTCAAACGCCAAGGAAGGAGCGAAAATGCCGAGCGAAAAAGGGCGAATTCTGGGAATCGGCGGAATATTTTTCAAGTCCGCGGACCAAAAACAGATGCGCGAGTGGTATGGCACGCATCTGGGGCTGGCGGATACGGGCGGAGGCGTCATGCTGCCGTGGCGGGAGAAAGACAACCCCGACAAGGAGCATGTGACCGTCTGGACCGTCTTCCCTGAAACCAGCAAATATTTCGGGACCAGCCAAGTGTTCATGGTGAACTACATCGTGGACGATCTGGATGCGCTGCTGGAACGGCTGCAAAAAGAAGGCGTCAAGATCGATCCCAAACGCCAAGATGCGGATTATGGCAAGTTCGCGTGGATCTATGATCCCGACGGCAACAAGATCGAATTGTGGCAGCCGCTGCCGGAAAAAAAATAGCGGTCTGGCGCGTTCGCGACGCCATTGGTCTGGTGGCCGCAACGGTGACTACGCTGCTGAATGGCGCATAAACCGGTAAATCACGTCGGTCAGCAAACGGACTTCCGCGTCCTGGTCGGCGCGCGACATTTCCGTCCCGCGCGCCAGCAGCATCCAAAAATGCCGGTCCATCATGCGGGCAAACGCCTGCAGATTCTGCGGCCGCTTGCCCGAGCGGCTCTGCGCCATGCTCTCCAGCAGATGCAGCACGCGCGCTTGCGTCCATGCGCCAATCCGTTTCTCCATCCGCGCTAGTTCCGGGTCCGCGAACGATGCCTCGCGCCATGCGCGTACCACGCCAAAATGCCGCGAATCGCTGCGAAATGCAGCCGTCAAAAATTTCTGCATTTGGTCGCGGCTATCTCCATTTCCGCTGGGGGCCAGGTTCAACTTTGCCAGCCGGCCCATAAATGCATTCATCAACACAATCAGAAGCTGTTTCTTTGAGGCGAAATGTTGGTAGAACGTGCCCGCCGGAACGAGTGCGCGCGCCGCAATTCGCGCCACCGAAGCCGCCTCGAATCCGTCGCGGGCAAAGAGGCATTGTGCGGCTCTCAGCAGACTTTGCCGCCGCCGGAGACTGCGTTGCTGTCGCGGACTTCGCGGCACGGGCTCTCGTCCGCGCAGTCGCGGAGGTTTCCCTAGATCGAAGAAGGTCAGCGTTTTTTTTGCCTTCATCGCCGCGCCAGCAGCCCGGCCACCGCTCCGCCGCAACAAATCAACATCCATCCGCCAAAAATCGGAGCCGCCGCTGCGGCGACGTTCGGATATGCCACAGGAAAGAACAGCGTTGCGAAAGCATCCAGCAACAGCGTGGGCAGAATGATAACGCTGAGTGCCTGAAACGGCATGCAATTCGGGCGCGGCTGGTGTGACTTGTCCGTGGCGGCGCCGCGGCAAAGCTCAGGAACCAGCCAAGCCATCAATACGAAGCTAATCAGGTACAGCGCCACGGATGCCGCCAGATGCCCCGGGCGCAAAATGTATTGCCCAGCCAGCCGTATGCCCGCCGTCCCCACCAACCACAGCCCCAAACCGGCAATCCATGCTCTATTCATAATGTAATCCTCATATACGAATATGAATACATATTCATATAATTATTATTGTTGCATTGTCAAGGTATTTTACAAGAGCGGCACGCAGGAGGGCCTGGCGAAACAATCATCGATCATAGCCCCCCCCCCCGATTTTTCCCTGGGGCACTCTCCAGCCAGACGAAAGATAATCAGTAATTTTCAAAATGAGTCACTATCGCAAATCCGCGATACCTGGGGCTGCAGGCGGCGGCAGACCGGCGGCAACATATTGGCACGAGCTGCGGCGTGGCCATTGTCTTACACTTGCGGTGGCCGGGTCGCTATAATCCAGCCCATGGGAAACGGGGGCTCGGCAAGGGGGTACTTCGGATGGCTACTTTGTCAGCGGCAGAACAAGCGATGGTTACATTGTTTGAGCGGCACGTTAACGCGGAGCTTGCCGGGGATCTTGAAACAACCATGGATACGATGACTGACGATCCCTGTGTTAATCACGTGCCGACCATGGCCGGAGGCGTGGGCCGTGAAGGTGTTCGGGCGTTCTATCGGGATCACCTTGTCGGCAAGTTCTTTCCGCCGGACGTGAAGATGACAGACGTGTCGCGCACCGTTGGGCGCGATCAGGTTGTGGATGAAATGGTGGTCAGCTTTACCCATACGACGCCCATTGACTGGCTCATGCCCGGCGTCCCACCAACGGGGAAGCACGTCGAGATGGCCGTCGCGGTCATCGTGGGGTTTAAGAACGGCAAGATTTCGCACGAGCACATCTACTGGGACCAGGCCGGCGTGTTGGTGCAGGTCGGATTGCTCGATCCGGCCAGCCTGCCGGTAAGCGGCGCCGAGGGTGCACGTAAGGTGCTCAATCCCAAATTGCCGTCACGCCGGATTTGATTTCCTATACGAGTCACATCCGGACGCCGTCGCGCTCTGGAGCACGCTACCGCCCCGTCCATTCCATGGAGACTTTGCGGTTACACGGTCTCGCCGCCGCTTTGCCGTGTCCAGCGCGAAACATCACCGAAACACGGCAAAGGTAGGCGAACAATCGTCCAAAGCGGCGGAATAGCCGTGGCGCCGCTAATCCGCTATCTCCTCACTCGGGCGGCATAACCGACGTTCGTTGTCAGTCCCGTAGGCGTATAGCGACCCACCACGACACCCTTCGTGTCGATTCCATCGCCGCGGGTGTCGCCCGGGCTGTTGGGATCGTCGAAGGTCGTGTAGTTGCCGCTGTGCAGGACAGCGCCATGAGCCTCTGAACTGGAATCGAACCAAGTCATAACGATGTCGCCCCGATTGTTGGCCGCGTGCGCCACACTCTGTGTCGCGCCCGGGACGTCAATATTAGTGAATGTGGTCAGATCCGTCGTGGAATATGCATCATAAAGACCGCTGTCGTTGATAACATAGAGCGTGATGAGATTATTATTGTTGATTCCCCATCCGATTGTGGCTTCAACGCCCGACACATCAAAGGTTTTGTAGGCTGTTCCATTCCACAACCAGCCGTGTTCCACACCGGAGGAATCGGTATAGACGCCGACCATATCCCCAGCATCATTAATTCCGGTGGCTTCGGTGGAAAGTTCGCCGCTGGGGCCCACATCTGTGAATACACCACTCTTATAGAGGAAACCCTGCGGCTCTTCCGTCGAGGTGGTTGTGTACCATCCCACGATGTCTCCCTGGGTATTGATTCCGTAACCCTGAGTTCCCGTTCCGTTCGGATCATCATAGGTAGTCACGGTTTGGCCCTGGATCGCCATCCCGTGCGTGACACCGGCGGAGTCAACATAATCCCCAACGATTATGTTGGCATCATTGAGGCCGTACGTATCGGTTTCCGTGGCCCCAGGGACCGTGATGTCCTTGAAGTGAACATTGGCCTTCTGAACGCCCTGCGCAAACAGCGGTAATGCGCCGAGCAAAAGTGCTACGATAAGGAAAGACCATCCCAATTCAAATCTGTGCCTTTTCATCGCTTCCTCCTCGAATGAACCTCGTGCCTGGAAACCCAATTTGGACTTCTGGCAGGCACACTATACACATTTCCAAGGATTGTTGTGCGCTTTTTTTGTGCCCTGAGCGGTGTGGGATTCGTCGAGGATCCTGTTCATGGCGCAGGCCACCTCGGCCGAGCATCCAGCCGCAGCCAACGCATGGAGAGAATAAAGCGAATGGTGCCGGAGGAGGGGGTCGAACCCACACGCCCCGTAAAGGGCACGGGATTTTGAGTCCCGCGCGTCTGCCAGTTCCGCCACTCCGGCACAGGAGTGCAGCCAATTTAACACGGCGCACGAAGAAGGCTCAAGCTGGGGATTTTCGGGTCGCGGCACAATACGAGAAACGCTGATCATCTTTGTCGGGGCGAGCCCCAGTGTCATCACATCTCGGTCAATAGTTCCACGGAAGCCAAGATCTCAGGCGAATCGGGCCGGGCGGCAAAAATCATCTTCCATTCGCTATTGCTGTTTTCAACGAGATGGTCCGCTACCGCCTCAATGAGCGGGCTGGCAGGGCGCTGCACGTCTCGATATAATAGGGAGGGAGGCATCAGCGCCCCGTAGCGACGGTGTCGAGCGTATTTTCCCAATATTTGGGCGCGACGCTGGCGGCATCGGTCAATTTCCAGGAATCAGATGAGACGAGAGCGACATAAGACGGTCGGCGTGAAGGTCGGCAAATACCAGGTGGGCGGAGGCGCGCCCATCGTGATCCAGTCCATGACGAACACGGACACAGTGGACGCAGCCGGTACCGCTACCCAGTGCATCGAACTGGCCCGCGCAGGGTCGGAACTCGTGCGCATCACCGTGAACATTCCTGAAGCGGCAGCAGTAGTGCCGGAAATCAAACAACGAATGCTGGACGCAGGGTGCGATGCGCCGCTGATTGGCGATTTCCACTACAACGGTCATGTGTTGCTGACGAAATTTCCGGAATGCGCGGCAGCGCTGGACAAATATCGCATCAATCCCGGCAATGTGGGGCACGGCGAGCGTCGCGACGAGCAATTTTCCACCATTGCGGAAATCGCGCGCGATAACGGAAAGCCGGTGCGCATCGGCGTGAATGGCGGTTCGCTGAACCAGGAACTGGTGATGGCGAAGATGCAGGAAAACACGGACCGCGAGCTGGGCCTTACCTCCGAGGAAATCGTCAATGAATGCATGGTGATTTCCGCGCTGGAATCCACGGAGCTGGCGTTGAAATGCGGTCTGCGAAAGGATCAAATTATCATTTCCTGCAAAGTGTCCCGCCCCGCTGATTTGATTTCAATTTATCGCGAACTGGCGCGGCAGACCGAGCAGCCGCTCCACCTGGGATTGACCGAAGCGGGCATGGGAATGAAAGGGATGGTCTGGTCGTCGGCGGCTCTGGGAGTGCTGCTGGCGGAAGGAATTGGCGACACGATTCGCGTTTCGCTGACGCCGCGTCCTGGCGGCGACCGCTGCGAAGAGGTTTACGCCGCTTGCGAAATCCTGCAGGCGCTGGGATTGCGCTCGTTTTCGCCGAGCGTGACGGCGTGCCCCGGATGCGGCCGCACCACCAGTACCACGTTCCAGGAATTGGCCGAGCGCATACAGCAATATGTCCGCGACATGATGCCGCAGTGGAAAACGCAGTACGAAGGCGTGGAAGAACTCACGCTGGCGGTGATGGGCTGTATCGTCAACGGTCCTGGTGAATCCAAGGCCGCCAATATCGGCATCAGTTTGCCGGGAACCGGCGAAGCGCCCAGTTGCCCTGTATATATTGACGGGCAAAAGTTCGTCACGCTGAAAGGCAGTTACTCAGAACTTAGCGCCGCGTTTCAGAAGCTGGTTGACGACTACGTGTCAACAAAATACGCACGGCGGGAAAACAGCTCGAGGCCTGTTGCGGTAACAGTTCCCAGCCGGTCTCCACTTACAATTCTTTCCTAATTAAGACAAACCCTCTCGTTTACGAGCCCATTTCCAACGGCATTCCGAAAAATCGTTCAGTAATTCTATTCACGATTACTCGCGGCCGGCCGATTCTCTTCGCTTCAAACTCCCAAAACAATCGGCCAAGTACATGGCTGCCAATTCCGAGCTCACGGACGGTTCCTGCACAATGAGAACGGAAATGACAATTTCCACCTGTGATGCCATCTATCGCGCATTCCCCTTGACATTCTACTGAAGCATTTTATACTTACCTAGAATGTCTACTAAAGAGCAGACAAAACGCATCGAATTGCTGCAAGGCACGCTAGACTTGCTGATTCTCCGCACCCTACTGCTGGGCCGCGCGCACGGCCACGCCATCGCCAAGGCCATCGAATTCAATTCCGACGACGTGCTGCAGGTGGAGCAAGGCTCGCTCTATCCTGCGCTCCACCGGCTCATCAAGCGCGGATGGATTGCCGCCGAAGAAGGCACTTCGGAGAACAATCGCCGCGCTAAATTTTACCGGCTGACGGCCAAGGGGCGGCGGCAACTCGACGTGGAGACCAGCAAATGGAGCAAGCTGGCGGGAGCGATTGCGCGGATTCTCCAGCCGGCGGAGCAGGAGAGCCAACCATGAGCCGCCGCGACCGCATGATGGGCGAGCTTGATCAGGACATCCGCGAGCACATCGAGCGGGAAACACAGGACAACATCGAGCGAGGCATGCCGCCCAACGAAGCGCATTTTGCCGCGGTGCGCAAGTTCGGCAATGTAACACGCGTCCAGGAAGACACGCGCAAGGTATGGAGTTTTGTTTGGCTCGAGCAGTTCCTGCAAGACCTTCGTTACGGCATTCGCTCGCTGGCGCGTTCTCCCGGGTTTGCCGTCGTCGCCATCATCACCATGGCGCTGGGCATCGGTGCGAACACCGCCATTTTTAGCGTGGTCAATGCTGTACTTCTGATGCCCTTGCCATATCACGATCCCGGGCAACTGGTTTCCGTATTCACTCAGAAACTTCAGGACGGCATTCCCTTTGACGGTATTTCCTACCTGAACATGGAAGATTTGCGCCGGCAAAACACTGTCTTTGCCGAATTGGCGGGAAATACGCAGCATGAATTAACGCTGATCGGCCAGGGCGAGCCTACCGTGGTGAGCACGGCGGGAGTCACGCCGGAATTATTTTCATTACTGGGAACCGCGCCGCTGGCCGGACGCACGTTTTTTTCCGAAGATGGCAAGCCGGGCGCCGCGCCGGTCGTAATTCTCAACGAAAATCTGTGGCGCAGCCGGTTTGGAGCCGACCCCGGCATTCTCGGCCGCTCAATAAACCTGGACAAGCGAGCTTTTAGAGTAGTCGGCATCATGCCCGCGCAGTTTCGCTCTCCCATCCTGTCCAACAAACAGGATATTTGGATTCCTGTGTCGCAGGATTCGCTATTTGGCAATTGGCTGGGACGGCGCGGCGGCCATTGGATGGGAGTCATCGGCAGGCTGAAGCCGGGCGTCTCCATCGCGCAGGCGCAGGCGCAAATGGATACGGTGAGCGCCCGGCTGGCCCACGAATTTCCCAACGACAATGCGGGATGGAGGCTTCGCGTCCAGCCATTGAAAGGCGTGATGGTCGGGGACCTGAAAACGGAATTGCTGGTGCTGCTGGGCGCGGTGGGACTGGTGCTGCTGATTGCCTGCGCAAATATTGCCAACTTGCTGCTGGCGCGCGCAACATCTCGTGGAAAAGAGATGGCCGTGCGCATCGCTCTCGGTGCGGGGCGTGCGCGAATTGTGCGGCAATTGCTGACGGAGAGCGTTGTCTTGGGCCTGCTGGGTGGCGTTGCAGGGATAGCTCTGGCTTTTTGGGGAGTGCGCGGATTGGCCACGCTACTGCCGCCGGGTTTGCCGCAGATGCATGCCATCCGCATTGATGGCGGCGTGCTGGCCTTTGCCCTGTTATTGTCGCTAGCCGCCGGTATCGTTTTTGGCCTGGCACCGGCGCTCTTCGGAGCGGGACCAAACGTGCAGACTAACTTGAAGGAAGGCGAAGGGCAGACGGGAGAGAGCGGATGGCGGCGGCGCGCCAGAAGCATATTGGTGATTGGAGAAATTGCCCTGGCGATGGTGCTCCTGGTGGCTGCCGGTTTGCTCATGCGCAGCTTCGCGGCGCTTGTTTCCGTCAGTCCGGGCTTTCATACCGAACACGTGCTGAAAGCCGACATTCAACTTCCCCGGTTTCAATATTCCACGCCTGAACAATGGGCCGCCTTCGCGAATACGTTAATGACGCGAATCCACAACGAGCCCGGCTTGGGCGATTCGGCTATTGGGGTGCCGCTGCCCCTCGACGAGGGCTTTGTGAACCTGGCGTTCGAAATCGGCGGCGGCCCGACAACTCCCGGCACTGCCCAAACGGCGGATTACACCGCGATAAGCCCGGATTATTTTCACGTGATGGGAATTCCACTGCTGCAAGGCCGTGCATTCAGCGATCAGGACTCAATGTCCGCACCGCGCGTGACGGTAATCAGCGCAGCTATGGCGCGTCGCCATTTTCCGAATGAAGATGCGCTGGGACGGCGGCTCACCTTTGGATTTCCACCTGACCCGCCCGTCACGCGCGAGATAGTGGGCGTGGTGGGCGACGTGCGCGATGTCTCTTTAAGCGAACAGCCCGGCCCGATGATGTATGTGCCCTTTGCGCAATCGCCGTTTTGGGGCGGTCAATTGGTGGTGAAAAGCACACTGAGCACATCGAGCGTGGTCGCCGCAATCCGTCAGGACGTGCACGCCGTGGACAAGGATTTGCCCGTCACCGACGTGCAAACCCTGCCGGAAATGATCGGAGTGTCCGTCGCACAGACTCGCTTTCGCACGCTGTTGCTGGGGCTTTTCGCCGCCATTGCGCTGGCGCTGGCGGCTGCGGGAATTTTTGGCGTGATTTCCTATTCCGTGGCGTGTCGCACGCGCGAAATCGGAATTCGCATGGCCCTCGGTGCAAAATCCGCCGGAGTGATGCGTCTAATTTTGGGCGAATCGACGCGGCTGGTGCTGCTGGGACTCATGATAGGAATTCCGGCAGCGCTGGGGCTGGGGCACTTTCTCGCAAGCTTGCTATTCGGTGTGCGAGCTGCCGACCCGCTCACGTTTGCCGGCGTCGCGGTGTTGTTGGCGGTGGTGGCGCTCGCCGCGTCTTATGTTCCAACTCGCCGCGCCATGCATGTTGACCCCATGGTCGCCCTGCGCCACGAATAACGAAACATCACGGTGAGCGCCACGCTACCAACCGCTCACCTCCAGTGAGTCAGCAAGCGCCGCAATCGCTTTTCAGCGTAAAATCCTTCCCGAAATGTCTGTATCGTTAAATGACGTGTCTGCCGCGCCTGCTGCGAATTCGCATCGCGGATTCTGGAGTTTGATTGCGACGCAGTTTCAGGGCGCGTTCAGCGACAATGCGCTGAAGAACCTCGTCATCCTGCTGATTCTGGACGCGGGGCTGAGCGTGACCATGACGAACCGTCTGGTGCCGGCCGTCCTGGTGCTTTTTTCGCTGCCGTTCATTATATTTTCGATGGCCGGCGGCGATCTGGCCGACCGCTACAGCAAGCGCAGCGTCACCATCGGAACCAAGCTGCTGGAGATCGCGATTGTTTTGCTTGCATTCGCGGGACTCGCTTTCGGCAATCTACCACTCGAGCTGGCCGCGATTTTTCTGCTGAGCACCCAGGCGGCGCTTTTCGGCCCCAGCAAATACGGATTGCTCCCCGAGCTTCTTCCCGAGCGCGATCTGTCGTGGGGCAACGGCGTCCTCGAACTGGGAACGTTTCTGGCGATTTTGACCGGCACCGTCGCGGCGGGATATATGGCCGATATTTTTCGCGGACGGCAGGGCTGGTCCGGCGCGGTTCTCATTGGACTGGCATTGGCGGGACTGGCCGCCAGCGTGGGGATTTCGCGCGTCCCGGCGGCGGACCCCACACGGCGCTTGCGGCTGAATTTTCTCGGCACGCTGGTGAAGGCGATTTCGCTCGCGCGGCGTGATCGTCTCTTATGGCAGGCAATTTTGGGCAATGCATTTTTCTGGTTTGTGGGGGGATTGCTGCAGCCAGTGGTGATTCTCTACGGACACGAGGCTCTGCGCCTGAGCGATTCGCATAACACGTGGCTGCAAGCGGCGCTAGCCGTCGGCATTGGCGCGGGCAGCTTGGCGGCGGGTTATCTTTCTGCAGGGGAAATCGAATATGGGCTGGTGCCGCTGGGATCGCTGGGACTGGCGGCGGCAAACGCGTGGCTGGCGTTTGGCGCTCCCGCATTCACGCCAGTGCTGATCAGGTTAGCGGTGCTGGGATTCTTCGGCGGAATTTTCAGCGTGCCGGTTCTGGCGATGGTGCAACATCGGCCTCCGCGCGATCGTCGCGGCACCGTGTTGGCGGCGGCTAACCTGCTTTCGTTCGTGGGAATTTTCCTCGCCGGTGGCGCTTACTACGCGCTGATCGGCTTGGCACACCTATCGTTCCGCCAGGTTTTCCTCGTCAACACCGCAATCAACCTGGCATTGACCGCTTATGCCCTGCTCGCCGTCGAGGACTGCGCCAAGCGCATGGCGTCATGGCTTGGCAACAAATTCTCTTTCTAGCCTCACGCTATTTCAACATGCCTGTGGGCGCGATGTCGGCAGGGGGGTAACAAATTCCTAAATTACTGTGCAAACACTAAGACAACAAGACACCAAATTGCCTATTGCATAAATCAGAAGTCAGGAATACATTACCGGCGGCGAGAAATGGCAATTGCCATGCCTTTTTCTCGTGCGCTGTTGCCTTTATTTGGGGAGATCATGAACAGAAAAATACGCTGTCTATTTCTGGTCGGACTATTGTTTCTGCCAGCGCTTTCACGGGCCCAAAATACTCCCGTAGCGTGGGCCGCCGTGGCTCAGCCGACCTTCGATCCGGCCAAGTTCGCGAACATCAATAATGTGGTTCTTACGCGCGATCGCCTGCGAATTATTCTGACCAGCGGCAATATACAATTCAGCCAGCCCTCCGAGGGAATGGTCTTTGCTGCCGTATTTCAGGGGCAAGGCCGGCTGCAAGCATCGCCTCCCAACGCTTCAGAGGCCCAGCAACTGGATCTTTTTACCAAATCAGAAGAACTGAACATGGACTTCACTGAGGCGGTTCTCAGCTTTACCGACGGGACGTTCGACGAAATCTCGAAACAGGTTCATTGGTCGGGCGCGGCTTCGCAGGGGCTCGACCAGGTCTATCTGAAGCGACAGCACGATCGGGAGGAGCTGGGCCAGCCGATTTTGCCGCGGTTATTCCAAGGGTTACTATCAGCCGATCATCAACGATCGGCATTTTTTGTCGCGGACCTTAAGACCAGCGACGGTTGGGTGCAGGTTAAGTTCGATGCGCTCGATCCCGAGGAAGTGGAGGTAGGACGCTGGACCGAATTGGGTACTTACAAAGACTACGATACATGGATGCATTTCCCCGCCGGAGGCCGCCTTTCTGGCGATGCATATCACGATCCAACAGCCAAGGATGATTTTGTTCTCGAAGGCTACACCATTGATGCCGCGGTTACGGAAAATGCTTACCTAAGCGCCACGGCCTCCGTCCAGGTGCTCTTCCACAATTCCGGTGAGCGCGTCATGATATTCGATCTTAACGGGAATCTTCGCGTAGATTCAGCCAAAGACATGCAAGGCAATGCGCTGCCCTTCTTTCAGGCACGCGAGCCCAAGGATCGTTTCGCATCTTTTGGCGACTATCTGGCCATTGTCCTTCCACAGCCATCGCAGGCCGGACAAAAAGAAACCATCCAAATTCATTATGCCGGCAAGAGGGTTATCCGGCAGGAAGGAACTGGGAATTATTTTTGTCCCAGCTACGGATGGTATCCGGGGCGGCCCAATAGTTTCGCCACGCGCGCGAATTTCGACCTCACCTTCCATGCACCGAAGAAATTCACGCTGGTCGCAACAGGCAACAAGGTTGGCGAAAAGAATGCCGACAACGAAACAATAACGACATGGAAGAGCGATATTCCACTCTCAGTCGCTGGTTTTGCCTATGGCGATTATAAAGTTACGGACCAAAAAGTCGGCGACATTGATTTACAGGTATTCGCTAACCGGCAACCCGACCAATTTCTGGCAGGCGTCAATATGTTGCTGAATTCCAGCATTCCCGGAAGTGACGCTCCCATGAATGGCGACTTTCCCAGGATTCCTGTGGGCCAATTGGATCCCACCGAAGCCACCAAGTCCATGACGAGCGAGTTCGCCAATAATCTGCGGCTGTTTCAGGATTATTTTGGTCCTTACCCCTATTCACACCTGGCAGTCACCAATATTCCTTTCAGCTATGGCCAAGGCTGGCCGGGACTACTCTACATCTCCGTAATTTCTTTTCTGGACTCCACGCAACGCCATGCACTGGGAATTAAGGACGACATCAAAGTGACCGATTTTTTTCGCGCCCATGAAACGTCGCACCAATGGTGGGGACATCGCGTGGGATGGAAAAGTTATCACGACCAGTGGATGTCCGAGGGATTTGCCCAATTTTCCGGAAACCTCTACGTCCAGTTCCGCGAAAACCCCGGCGAATATTTAAAGCGCATCCGCGCGGACAAACAGGAATTGTTAAGCAAGAATCAATTCGGTCACGTTTACGATTCGATTGGCCCTATATGGATGGGGGAGCGCCTCGCCTCTTCGCAGGCGCCTGCCGGTTACAACGTGGTGGTCTACGACAAAGGCGGCTATATCTTGCACATGCTGCGGATGATGATGCTGGATACGTCCACGAAGGATAGCGACCACAATTTCAAGGACCTGATGCAGGATTTTTGCCATACCTACGAAAATAAGGCGGCGTCCACCGAGGATTTCAAAGCGCTGGTGGAAAAGCACATGACTAAATGGATGGACCCGGAGCGAAATCATCGCATGGACTGGTTCTTCAATCAGTACGTCTACGGAACCGGCATCCCCCACTACACCTTTGATTATCAGGCTCGCGATGTGGACGGCAAATTCACCGTTGTGGGGACCATTACACAGAGCGAAGTCCCCGATGGATGGAAAGACATTCTACCCGTTTATGTCCATGTTCAGGGCCGCGACGTTCGTGTGGGCTGGATCTCCATCACGGGAAAAACAACACCGGTGCATTTTACCTTGCCGACCAAGGTCGACAAGGTATCGATCAACGACGATGAGGACATTCTGGCTGTAATACAAAAAGGAATTTAGGCACCTGACGTTCCGCCAGGTCTTCCTCGTCAACGCCGCAATCAACCTGGCATTGACCGCCTATGCCCTGCTCGCAGTCCAGGGCTGCGCCAAGCGCATGATGCTGTGGTGCAACAATTGGCTACTCCCTTGAACAACGCAAGCGAAAATCCTGAGCCACATTACGTTCGTACACAGAACGAATAACATCGCATTCCTTGATAGGGCATCTCATTTCTGAAAAGTAAACGATACTATCCTTAGAAAGAGCCACGATATTCTGCGCCATCCAAAGCTGCCCATTAGCGATGTACTTCATCCTGCTCTTAATTGCATCCATGCCATTGAAGATGTACGGCTTTTTGCTAATTACAGTAACGTTGTACACCTTCGTGGCACTGGGCAGAATATCCGGCGTAGGTGTATATATTTCTTCAAGCGTTTGCATGCCCGCGTGTGACTTGCTGGGCTGATTCACCCGCGCCCCAAACTCGATCCCTGCTAGAAGAGGCTCACCTGTTTGGTTTGGGGGCAGCACAAAAACACCAGAACTGTCTTCGCCTTGCAGAGCTTGCCAATCACTTGGGTAGGTTACACAGAAGCCGAAACGTTTATTCCTATAGGTCACGAAATGACTCATGACCCGTTGTTGCGAAAGCGGAGGGTGAATTAGATGAGGGCTGATTAACATGAGGCAAGCAGAAGCCATCAATACATATCGCATTCCTAAGCTCCCTCATGAAGCTTTCCTAAAAATTGCCCGATTTCCTAAATCCAGACTGCACATTTAGAATATTGAGAATTTCACGTGCAGATATTTCTTCGGGTCGTTGTGAAAATCATTAAGCAAGCGACGCGCATCAAGGGCGACGCCGTTCAGGTTGTCGTATAGATCGGGATCGGCGAAAAACTTGCCGGCAGTGCCCTTGCCGTTGTTGAGTTTGGCGGTGGCGTCACGGACGTTGGCGGAAGCGTCGCGCAGATTATTGTAGACGGCGTCATCCTTGGCCATTTTTCCCAGCGTGCCCTTCCCTGCCTGAATGCCGCTCAATACGGCATTGCCGTTCTGAATAAATTGCTGCGCATTTTGATACATCGCGGGATCGTTGACCAGCTTGCCGATGGTGCCATTGCCCTGGCGCACGGCTCCGATGACGGCGTCCGCATCTCCGACAGTTGTATTCACGCGATTGTAGAGCTCGTCGGAAGCGACCAGCTTGCCCAATGTGCCCCGTCCGTTGCGTGCGTCCGCAACCATAGCCTGCGCGCTGCCGGCGGTAGCGTTCAAGCGGTCATACAACTCGTCATCAGTGACCAATTTGCCGAGGGTACCCTGTCCATTCTTCACCCTCTCGATGATGGTGTTCACGTCACTTGAGAGGCCGCCGAGAGTCACCATCATGTCCGAAGCTTTACTCATCATCTGCTCCATGGAAGGCTGTTCGGCACCGGGCACCGAGCCGTTATCCGGGAGCGGCTCGCCGGAAAAACCGCGCGTAATGTCGATGAAGCAATTGCCCAGCAATCCCTCGGTCTTCAGGCTGGCGACGGAATCCGTGCGGACATAGGAAGCAAACTTGCTGCTGATGATCATGGTGAGCTGAATGCTGTGGAATTTATCGGGCGGGTTCGGATCCACGCGAACTTCCTTGACGAAGCCGATGTTCACGCCCGCGAGGCGCACCGGCGCGCCGGCATCCACGCCTTCCACCTGCGGCAAAAAGGTAAACAGGCGATATTTGGGGCCGATGGCGCCCGCTCCGGTGACAAAAAGGATGGTCAATCCCAGGATGACTAGAGCCACCACGACAAATACCCCCACACGAAGATCAGCCCACACCAGTTTCTTGCCTTGCGCCATTTTTTTTTGACTCCTTGTGCCCCTGAAATATCTTTCAGCGAGCTGATGTCAGAAACCGCTCCAAATACGGATCTTTCGAATCCAATACCGCCTGCGCGTCTCCTTCGAAATTGGCGACGCCATCGCGCAGCAGGAGCGCTCGCGTCGGAGGCATGGCCGCCCGCGAACCATTGCCGTCCGCATGCACGATTTTTCCGCTGGCCTTATCAAAGCGAAAATTCGCCAGCCCGAACAAATCCTGCAAACGGTGCGTGGCCAGCACGGCGGTGACTCCCTGGACGTCGCGCAGACGCAACAGCAGCGAAATTATCGTCTGCGAAGTGACGGGATCCAGGCCGGCCGTGGGCGAATCGTAAAACACCACGTCGGGCCGGCTGATCAGCGCGCGCGCAATCGAGACGCGACGCCGCATGCCGCCGGAAAGGTCGGCGGGATACATATTCACGCAGTCTTCCATTTCCACGAAGCCCAGAACCTCCAGCACACGCTTGTCGACTTCCTCTTCGCCGGTGTCTTCCTGACTGAGGCGGAAGGCGACATTCTCGCGCACTGAAAGTGAATCAAAAAGCGCACCTTCCTGGAATACAAATCCAATGTGAGCGCGGAAAGCGAGCAACTGCGCTTCGGACATGGCGTTCAGGTCCTGATCCATCACGCGAATCCCGCCGGAATCCGGGCGCAAGAGGCCCGCGGCAAGTTTAAGGAGTACCGTCTTGCCGGAACCGCTCTCGCCCAGAAGAACCTTCGTTTCGCCGCGCGAAAGCGAAAACGTGAGACCGCGAAGAACTTCGATGCTGCCGAAACCGGCATAAACTTTGTCGAACGAGACGACTGTGGCGGAGCGCGCCGCGTCAGTCATGAAGCGCTCCCGCGCCGCGCCGGGAAAACGCTGGCGAAAAAAAGTTTAAGCATAACGGACTCACCGAAACATCGTAAAAAACGCAGCATCACGTCATTCTCACGCGGGCCGCAAGATAATTGCAAGCACATCTATTGGAAGAGGAACAGCATGATACGGGTGATGAAAAAATCCACAATGAGAATCGAGACCGAAGCGGCCACAACAGCGGATGTGGTGGCGCGGCCCACTCCCTCGGTGCCGCCGCGAACCCGAAGGCCCATAAAACAGGCAATGGTCGAAAGCAGAAACGCGAAGACAAGCGGCTTCACGAAGCCCTGCACAATATCTCCGAATGCCAGGGAGTGAAGAGCGCGACTCCAAAACTGCGCGGCGGAAAGATGCAAAGTGGTGCTGGCCATCACAAACCCGCCGATCAGGCCCAAGGAATCGCCCAGAACGGTAAGAAGGGGAAGTGTGAGAACCGTGGCAACCATGCGGGGCGTGACAAGTTTGCGATACGGGTCCGTACCCAGCGCGCGCATTGCGTCCACCTGTTCGGTCACCACCATCGAGCCGATCTCGGAGGCAATGCCGGAGCCGTTTCGCCCGGTGACCAGCAATCCGGCAAGAATGGGTCCAATTTCACGAACCAGTGCCAGGGCGACCGCGTCGCCGGTTAGCGCCGTCTCGCCAAAGCGCGTGAACTGGGCGGAGGTCTGCAAAACCATCACCGCACCGATGGAAAAGGAAGTAAGCAGCACAATCGGGAGAGAGCCCACTCCGATGTGGTCCATCTGGTTGAGAATATCGGTCACGTACAACGGCGGAGTGAAAATATTCGCAATCGCACGGAAGCACAGGCGCGAGTAATCCTGCAGCGCCGAAAGCCGCTCTTTCAGGAAATCGCTGAAAAATGTAGGGGCGGAAACTTCCGTAGCGCCTTCGGTTGTTTCCGGCGCGCCAGGAGCCGCCATGGCGCCATTGGCATTTTCAGGCATAAAGTCCGCAAACCATTCCCGAGAAGCCTATCGTCCGAGTATACCGGCGTCAAGCTGTCTAATCAGAAGGTTGATAAAAACCGCTGACGCCAGCGGCGGCTTTACGTCGCGGGACAGGCACGGATAGAATGCCAAGACCGCGCCGCACTGCTGATAAGGCGCTGGAATCACTATGCTGCGTTTTGCCACCGCCGGAGAATCGCATGGCCAAGCACTGGTCGCCTGGATCTCCGGGCTGCCGGCGGGGCTGCCCGTGGATTTTGAATTCGTCAGCCGCGAAATGCGCCGGCGGCAGTTGGGATATGGCCGCGGCGCGCGCCAGCGAATGGAAACTGATCAGGTACAATTCCTCGCGGGCGTGCGGCATGGACAGACAATCGGTGCGCCAATCGCCATGCGCATTGAGAATCGCGACTGGGCCAATTGGCAGGAGGCGCTGCCCGTGGATGCGTCCGCAGACGGCCGAGCCGGCGAGCGGCCGTTGACCGCGCCGCGTCCGGGCCATGCCGATCTCGCCGGCGCGCTGAAATTCGGCCTCCATGACGCGCGTTACATTCTGGAGCGGGCGTCGGCACGAGAGACCGCCGCGCGGACAGCAGCCGGCGCGCTGGCTAAGCTGCTGTTGCGGGAATTCGGTCTCGACATATTGAGCCACGTGATGCAGATCGGGCAGGTGCGGCTGGAGCGGAAAACCGCTTGGGAGGAAATTCAGGCCGTGTGCGCAAATCTGGATTCGCCCCTGCGCTGCGTGGATGCCGAAATTGAAGAGCAGATGACGACGGAAGTGGAGCGCGTGCTGCGGGCGGGCGATTCATTGGGCGGCGTCTTCGAAGTGGTGGCGCACAACACGCCGCCGGGCCTGGGCAGCCATGCGCAGTGGGATGAAAAACTCGACGGCAAGCTGGCTCAGGCGGCGATGTCCGTGCAGGGTGTAAAGGGCGTGGAAATCGGGGCTGGAATAACGGCGGCGACGCAGGACGGGTCAGCGGTGCAAGACGAAATTCAATATGACAGCAGCGCCCGGCGCTTCACGCGCAGCTCGAACCGTGCCGGAGGGCTCGAAGGCGGCATCACCAATGGTGAAGACGTGGTGGTGCGAGGATACATGAAACCCGTTTCGACGCTGCGGCAGCCCTTGGGAAGCGCGGACTTGGTGAGCAAGGAGCCAACGCGCGCGGCCTATGAACGATCGGATGTATGCGTTGTGCCCGCGGGCGGTATTGTCGGGGAGGCGATGGTGGCATTGGTGCTAGCGGAGGCATTTCTTGTAAAATTTGGAGGCGATTCGCTGCCCGAGACGCGGAGGAATTTTGAAGGATACCAAAAACAATTGCACGATTTCTAGGCGGTCTTCGGCCGAGCGGATTCAGTTCGTGCAATGATCCATCCAATTACAAAATACGGCGCGGCGGTGCTGGAAAAGCCGACGAAGCGCGTGGAAAAGTTTGACGCTGATCTGGCGACCGTGGTGCAGGACATGTTTGAATCCATGTACGCGGCAAACGGCGTGGGCCTCGCCGCTCCGCAGATCGGGTTGAACATGCGCCTGTCAGTGGTGGACGTCAGCGTTGGGAAAAATCCCGAAGCCAAGCTTGTGCTGGCCAATCCTGAAATCGTCTATATCGAGGGCGAGCAGCGCGAAGAGGAAGGATGCCTTTCCGTGCCGGGGTTCCGGGGCTACGTTTTGAGACCCATGCATGCCACCGTGCGGGCGCAGGATGCGGAGGGAAAAGAATTTGAAATGCGCGGAGAAGGACTCCTTGCGCGTGCTTTCTGCCATGAAATTGACCACCTGAATGGAATTCTCTTTCTCAGTCACCTGAGCATGCTGAAACGCGACATGATCCGGCGCAAAATCCGCAAGTTGCAAAAGGCCGGCGAATGGTAGGCCGCCGGAACGAATGCTGAAGGTGGTCTTCTGCGGGACTCCCGCGTTTGCCGTGCCATCACTGCGGCAATTGCTGGCAGAGCCGGAGTTCGACGTGCGTGCCGTGGTAACGCAGCCTGATCGGCGTCGCGGCCGAGGGCAGGAATTCTCCTTTTCTCCCGTGAAAGAAGCTGCGCTGGCCGCCGGCATCCTTGTATTTCAGCCGGAGAAAATCAAAACAGACGAAGTGTACGAGTTTTTCGCGGCGCAGGCGGCGGACGCAGTGGTCATCATCGCCTACGGAAGAATCATTCCCGAGAGGCTGCTCGCGATTCCACGGCTTGGCTGGATCAATCTGCATGCCTCGCTGTTGCCGCGCTATCGTGGTGCGGCTCCGATTCAATGGGCGATTGTAAATGGCGAAACGCAGACGGGATTGACGACGATGCGGATTGACACAGGACTCGATACCGGACCGATCCTCGAGCGCAGAGAAATCGAAATCGCGCCGGATGAAACCGCGCCTGAACTTTCGCCGCGCATGGCTGACGCCGGAGCGAAGTTGCTGGCGAGCACGCTGCGCCGTCTCGCCCGCGGAGAAATCACGCCCGAGCCGCAGAATGATGCGTTGGCGTCGCTCGCTCCTCCTCTTGAGAAATCCGACGGGCGCATCCAGTGGGCTCTGCCGGCCGCCCAAATCTACAATCGCATACGCGGATTGCAACCGTGGCCGGGCGCCTTCACCACGTTTCGAAGCCGGAGCTGCCATATTTGGGGAAAGCCGGATGGGCACAGCACGGCAACGCTTGGAACAATTGAGAACGACGCGGCGGAATGGTATGTCGTTTGCGGCGAAGGAAGCCGTCTGCGTTTAGAATTCGCACAAATCGAAGGACGCAAGCGTACCACCGCGCGAGAATTCGCCAATGGCGCGCGGTTGGAACCAGGTGAACGGTTTGAATAACCGGCCAGGTCGCGACAAGCCACGCGAGACTCCGCCAAAGCGCACGGCTGGAGGAGCATCAACAGGAGAAAATGCGTCGGCACGGCAGCCGAGCCCTCCGAGGGTGGTGAGCCCAGCGCGAGCCACTGCTTTCGACGTTCTACTGCGCGTTGAGCGGGATCGTGCTTACGCCGCTGACGTATTGCGCGCGCGGCGCGATCACTCGCTGCGTCCTGAAGATGCTGCGCTCGCCCGCGAGTTGATTTTCGGCGTGCTGCGCTGGCAGCGCCTGCTCGACGCTTTGCTCGCCCGCAATATCCGCGTCGGTGTCCGCACAATCGAGCCTGATGTCCGGCTGGCGCTGCGGCTGGGAATTTATCAGTTGCGTTTTCTCGATCGCGTTCCCGCGCACGCAGCGGTGGACCAATGCGTCGAACTGGTAAAGCGCGCGGGGAAGAATTCCGCTGCGGGATTGGTCAACGCGGTTTTGCGGCGGTCGGCCGGTGAATCGATGACCCCGGCGGAAAAACTTCTTCCCGGCGGGATTCCGCCGGTTGAGCGGCTGGCCATTCTGCATTCTCATCCCACGTGGATGGTCGAACGTTGGCTGGCCCGTTTCGGCGAGGCGGAAACCACGGCGCTGCTCGCTGCGAATAACCGGCCCGCTCCGGCGGCGCTGGCGCTGGGCGATCACGATGCGGAATCTGTTCGCGCAGAATTCGAGCAGCGAGGGATTCACACCGAGCCTGGGGCGCTGCTGAAATCGGCTCTCCGCGTGACGCGCGGAAACGCCGAGCAGACCGAAGCGTTTCGCACCGGAAAAATCTCGTACCAGGATGAAGCTTCACAGAGTATTCCACGATTGCTGGGCGTGCGTGCCGGCGACATGGTGCTGGATCTGTGCGCCGCGCCTGGCGGCAAGACGGCCATACTGGCAGTCGGCGCGTTGCCAGGCGGCAGCGTGGTGGCAGCCGACATCCAGCAGGCTCGTTTGCGGTCCATGCGAGAGAATTTGGCGCGCGTAGGGGCGCTGAATGTCGTCCCGGCGGTGCTCGACGGCGAGAATCCCCTTCCCTTTTCACGCAACTTTGATCGCGTGCTGGCGGACGTTCCATGCTCCGGCACCGGAACGCTCGCTCGTAATCCGGAAATTCGCTGGCGATTGCAGCCGGAAGCGATTACCGCATTGGCAGCGCGGCAAACCAAGCTGTTGGTTTCCGCGCTGGCGCAACTCGCGCCCGGCGGAAGACTAATTTATTCCACGTGCTCGCTCGAGCCCGAGGAAAACGAAAACGTAATCGCTGCTGCGTTGGAGGATATCCTCGGCACTCGGCGTGTGACTGCAGGGGAATTGCGCCGTCTTTTGCAGCCTTATTTAGCCGGCGGAGTCGATGCCTACAGCGTGATTGGCGACGACGGCGTCTTCCGCACCTTGCCCCAGCACGCCCATACAGACGGATTCTTCGCTGTAGCGTTGGAACGCAGCAGCGAGTGAGGCGGCCACCGCAATTCCCCAACAGACAGCGCGGTTTATGGAGTGGGCGCTACTCCGCAGCGCCGATTTGGCTGAGGTGATGAAGCATATGCGTGACGTAATCCGTCGCTAGAAAACCAAGCGTAACGGGCTGGTCCGTGCCGATGCGGCAAGTGGTTTCCAGTTTGTCGGCCGGAAGATGCGCGATTACATGGGCGAGGTAGCGATTGTAGGCAGCCCACAGAGTGACCAGCAGCGGCCAGTCGGCTTCTTGAACCGCTTGCACACGAATATTTCCATCCTGGTCGTATCCGGGGAAGCCCAAGGACTCCTGAAGAGAGGCGCGGACGAATCGCTGGTGGTTATTGGACGCCGAGTCAATTAGATGTCCAATGACTTGTTTGCGCGACCAGCCGCCCGGCAGTATGGGCTTCACGCTTTCTGCTTCACTGATTTCGCGAAGCCTGATCTCCGCTGTATCGACGACGGCCAGTAGTTTTTTACTAACCTCTTTCATCCATTTTCCTCACTGCCCGGATTATCCCCCAGCAATTGATACGATTTCAAACGAAGACGTTACCAGCTAATACCGCTCTATCGGCAGCTGCCATTAGCCCGGGTGCAAGGGTTTGATGCGGCTTCCGGCGCGTGTTAGTCTGCCGCGAAGAGAATATGCCGTTCGTTCAAAGACTGCGGGCCGTGGGACGAATGCTGCTGATGCTTTTTATACTGGCGTCGGCGGCATTCCTGAGCGCGGTGACCGCGATGCGCTTCGCCATCGAAGGGCGGCAAGTTAAAATGCCCGCGCTGGTCGGGCAAAAAATGCCGGACGCCGAGAAGTCCCTCCTTGCGAACGGACTAAGCCTGCGCGTGGAAGATCGCGTCTACAGCGACTTCCCCGAAGATGTGATCGTGCGGCAAAGCCCGCCCGCGGGCCTGCGAGTGAAAACGGGCGAGCGGGCGCATGTGGTGCTGAGTCTCGGTCCCCAGCACGTGCTGATTCCCGACTTGCGAAACGCCAGCGTGCGCGCCACGCGAATTCAGTTACTGCGTGACGGGCTGCAACTGGGCGAAACATCAAGCCTGTACATTGCCGGATCGCCCGGCGACACCGTGATTCTGCAGAACCCGCCTCCCGGCACGCTGAACGTCACCAGCCCCCACGTGGACTTGCTTATTTCGTTGGGCCAGCCTCCCGGCGGATGGGTGATGCCCGACGTAACTGGAATTCCGCAGGCACAAGCGGAGGGGCGCCTGACCGAAGCCGGCTTGAAAAACGTGAAGATCATATCGGTCGCCAGAGCGACAACTCCAAGCGTGGTTCCAAATGGGGGAGGCGTGCCGAGCGGCGCGGCCATCGCTCCAAACCAGACTGCGACTGGGGCCAGCAGCCCGGCGGGCGAGCAGGCTTTTTTGCCGAGCGGCTTTCCGGGCGCGGCTCTCGCAAGCCGGCAGACAGCGTCCGCACAGGGCGTTACCCCTCTGACGGCCCCTACGCCGGGGCCGCTTACAGGCACTGTTGTGTCGGAGACTCCTTCGCCGGGCGCGTACGTGGCCGCCGACACGCCGATCGAACTCCGCGTGGCGCAGTAACCGCCGCCTGATGTGCTAAAATTTGAATACCGCATGGTCTCGCATCCCATCGAAATTGCGCCTTCGATTCTGGGCGCGGATTTTTCCCGATTGGGCGAAGAAATCCGCGCGGTGGAGCGCGGCGGCGCCACAGTTCTGCATGTTGATGTGATGGACGGGCATTTTGTGCCCAATATTTCCATCGGCGTGCCGGTGGTCGCTTCCTTGCGGAAGGCAACCACGCTCCCGCTGGACGTGCATCTAATGATTGAGCAGCCGGAGCGCTACATCGAGGCATTTGCAGAAGCGGGCGCGGCCCGAATCCTGGTGCATCAGGAAGCTACGCCGCATCTGGATCGCGCGCTGGCCCTCATCCGGGAGGGCGGGGCGGAAGCTGGCGCGGTGATTAATCCGGCGACGCCGGTGGTGATGCTCAGCGAGGTTTTGGATCGCGTGGATACAATTCTGGTGATGTCGGTAAATCCCGGTTTCGGCGGGCAGAAATTCATCTCCGGTGTGTACGGCAAGATCCGCGAGTTGCGCGCGTTACGCTCGCGATACAATTACACCTACCGGATTGAGGTAGACGGCGGAGTGGGGCCGGATAATGTTGCAACACTAGTGGCTGCGGGCACGGACACGCTTGTGGCGGGCACTTCCGTTTTTAAGGCCGAAGATCCAGCGGCGGCCGTCCGAAATTTGTACAATATCGCCACGGCAAGCGTAGCTCAGAGGCTGGCATGAATAACAAATCACGTTGGCGCGTCGGGATTTTGGGAGCAGCGCTGGGACTGGCGTTGATGGGAACCGGCTGCCTCTACCCGCAACATAAGAAAAAAGCGCAGCCGGACCTGAACGCCTCCGCGCAGCCCGATAAGATTCTCTACGACCGGGCCACGGAAGATTTTAAGCACGGCCGGTACACGGTGGCGCGGCTCAACCTGCAAACGCTGATCAATACTTATCCGGACAGCGAATATCTGGCCAAAGCGAAACTGGCCATCGCGGATTCCTACTATAAGGAAGGCGGCACGGACGGTTTGCTGCAAGCCATCGCCGAATACAAGGATTTCATCACTTTCTTTCCCTTTCTCGACGAAGCCTCCTATGCTCAAATGCAGGTTGCCATGGCGCACTACCGCCTGATGGAGAAGGCTGACCGCGACCATACCGAAGGGCTTGCCGCCGAGCAGGAATTTCAGACATTTTTGCTGAAGTATCCGAAAAGCCCGCAGGTGCAGGTGGCGGAACAGCGCCTCCGCGAGGTGCAGGAGAACCTGGCTCAAGGCGATTTTCTAACGGCGCAATACTATTACATCAAGGGATCTTATCGCGCTTCCGCGGCCCGCCTGATCGAACTGACCAGCCGTTATCCGCTTTTCAGCGACGCTGACCGCGCTAACTGGATGCTGGGGAATATTTACGCGCGTAATGAAAAAAAGGATGTCGCCGATAAGTATTACGCGCGCATCGTGCAGGATTATCCGCTCTCGCGCTTCGCTGGGGCGGCCAAGAACAAGCTGGTTGCAGACGGCGCTCCCGTGCCGCAAGTCGATCCCGACGCCGTCAAACGCATGAAAGAAGAGGCGGCGCTTTACGCAAAGAATCGCCCGAACGTGTTGCGACGCACGACAGGCATCCTGCATTCGGGGCCCGATCTTTCCACCGCCGCGCATGAAGGGGAGCCTAACCTGCAGCCCGAAGGCGATGTGGTTTCCGCCACCGATGTTTTGCGGCGCGGCGCGCCGGAACCGACTCTGGCGACTGCTTCCACAACCGCGTCACCGGAATCGCCCGAAGGCGGCGCCTCCGATGTGGATTCTAACGCAGCTTCCGGGGTGGGGGTCGGCGGAAGCGCCGGCGGGGGATTATCTGTCGAAACCGTGCCCAGCGATTCAAGCACTCCCCAACCAGTCGAATCCGGTTCCGCGCCGATAACGGGTGAAGGGAATCCCACGCTTGGTGTGTCAGCATCCGGCACGTCTGCCCAGCCGGATAATGCACCGGCCGCGCCGACCGGAGGGCCGGTTGTGCCTGGTGCGACCGCCGTTCCCGGTGAGCAGGTGGCTCCCGGCAGCGGTGCGCCTGTTCCGGCAGCGGACGCAAAAATTTCGCAAGCTGCGGGCGGTTCCACAACGGCGCCTTCCGCGCAAAGTGGCAACAGCTCCTCCACTTCTTCGTCGCAGGCAAAATCAGGCAAAAAGGCGGACGCGCTCGATACTAGTACCGAATCCACCAGCAAGAAAAAAAAAGGCTGGCACAAACTGGTTCCCTGGTAGGCAACGCTCGCTCGATTGATTCGAGTATATTTGATTCATTCGCGCGATCTCGATGCGCGCTAGACGGTAACCGGGCGGGCGCAATTGAGGCACCGTGAGCAACTCTCTTTCCTCGCTTACATTGCCGCGAATGTGACATGATTTCGGCGAATCAGATTTGCGGCCCAGGGCGATGTTTCCGACGTGACCACCGAAAATAATCTTCTAGCCATAACTATTGATCATGACTACTGAACTCGCCAAAACCTACGAACCAGCGGAAATCGAGAAGCGCTGGGCGCGCGCCTGGGTTGAGCAGGAGCTATTCCGCGCGGACCCAAGCGCTTCCGGACCCGTATTTTCCATCGTAATTCCGCCACCAAACGTCACCGGCTCGCTGCACATCGGCCACATGCTCAATCACACGGAGATTGACATTCTGACGAGATGGCGTCGCATGCGCGGATTCAACACGCTATATCTGCCGGGCGTCGATCACGCCGGCATTGGCACGCAAGTGGTCGTGGAGCGGCAAATCGCGGCCGAAGGGCTTAGTCGGCAAGAAATCGGCCGGGTCGCTTTTGAAGAGCGCATCTGGCGCTGGAAACAGGAGAGCGGCGGGACCATCAAGGAGCAGATGATCCAGCTCGGCGAAAGCTGCGACTGGAGCCGCGAGCGGTTCACGCTGGACGCCGGACTATCGCGGGCAGTGCGCGAAGTTTTCGTGCGCCTGTACGAAGAAGGGCTGATTTACCGCGGTCATTACATGGTGAACTGGTGTCCCCGATGCCAGACGGCGCTCAGCGATTTGGAAACCGCGCATGTGGAACGCGCGGGAAAGCTTTGGTATATCCGCTACCCGCTGGCCGATGGCAGCGGAACAATTGTGGTGGCTACCACGCGGCCGGAAACCATGCTGGGCGATGCGGCCGTCGCGGTTCATCCCAGCGACGAGCGTTACCAGACTTTCATCGGGCGCAAAGTCATGCTGCCGCTGGCCAACCGCGAAATTTCAATCATCGCGGACGAATACGTTGAACAAACTTTCGGCACCGGTGCCGTGAAGATCACGCCGTCGCACGATCCCAACGATTTTGAAGTCGGCAAGCGCCATCATCTGCCGGAACTAAACGTGATGACCGATGACGCGCACATGAACGCGGCTGCCGGCGCGTACGCGGGATTGGATCGCTACGAAGCGCGCAAGAAAATCGTGGCCGATCTGGAAACTCTCGGACTGCTCGACCGCATCGCGGATCACGCGCTCACCGTTGCGACTTGCGACCGTTGCAAAACGGAAATTGAGCCGCGCGCCTCGACGCAGTGGTTCGTGAAAATGAAGCCGCTGGCGGCGCCTGCTCTAGCAGCCGTCGAAAGCGGTGAAATCGCGATCATTCCGGAATTCCACAAGGCTACCTATTTCGAATGGATGCGAAACATTCGCGACTGGTGCATTTCGCGCCAACTTTGGTGGGGCCATCGAATCCCCGCGTGGCACTGCCGCCAGTGCGGCGAAACTGTGGTTGCCCGCGAAACGCCTACGCGCTGCCCGCGCGGCCACGAAGGCGAACTGGAGCAGGACTCGGATGTTCTCGACACCTGGTTCTCCTCCGCGCTGTGGCCGTTTTCAACCATGGGCTGGCCGGAAGAAACCGAAGACTTGCAGCGCTACTATCCCACTAGTCTGCTGCTCACCGGCCATGACATTTTATTTTTCTGGGTTGCGCGAATGATTATGATGGGACTGAAATTCACGGGACAGGCCCCGTTTCGCCAGGTTTATTTGCACTCCCTGGTGCGCACGCCGGAAGGCGCGAAGATGTCCAAGTCGAAAGGCACGGGCATCGATCCGCTGACGATCAACGCGAAGTACGGCACCGACGCGATCCGCTTCACGCTGGCGTCCATGGCCGCGCCGGGCACAGATATCGTTCTCAGCGAAGACCGCATGCAGAGCGGACGCGCGTTTGCCAACAAAATCTGGAATGCCACGCGCTTTGTATTTTTCAATTTGCAGAAGATTGAGGGCGCAGGACTGACGCTCGAGGACCTGGCCGCGCCGGATGTGCGCGCCCGCGCTCCTTATTCGCTGGACGGGAAAACTGCGCTCGAAGACGCGTGGATCTTCTCGCGTCTTTCCGCCGTCAGCGCGGAAACCGGCGCTGCGCTGGAATCTTTCCGCTTCCATGAAGCCGCGCAGGTGATGTACCACTTTTTTTGGGGCGAAATCTGCGACTGGTATATTGAATGGATCAAGCCGCGGCTGACCGACGCCGACCCGCGGCGCGCGGCGGTAGCCTGGAAAAATCTTTTCGCGGTACTCGAAGCCGCGCTGCGACTCCTTAGTCCCTTTATGCCGTTTCTTACCGAAGAATTGTGGCACAAGCTTCCGCAGCAGCCGGGCGCGCGGTCCATTGCGCTCGAGCGCTACCCGGAAGCGCGCGCCGATTGGAAAAACCCCGAAGCGGAAGCGCAAATGGCGGCATTGCAGGAAATCATCACTGCGGCGCGAAATGTCCGTGGGCAATTGAAGGCCGATGCAAAACAAAAGTTAAGTGCGGAGTTTTACTCCGCGGACGAGGCGCTTCGCAGCCTCGCGGCGACCAATCTCGACGCTATTCTGCGGCTGGCTATGCTTTCAGCGCTCGAGCTTACTTCCCTGCGGCCGAATCCCGCGGGCGGTGCGATGCATTCGACGGCGCAATTTGATCTGCGCGTGGCGCGTGGCGCGGAGGAGGAAGCCGATCCCGAAGCGGAACGTGCGCGGCTCCTGAAGGAGCGAGACCGCCTCTCAAAGGATTTGGAATCGAAACGCGCCCGGCTGGCTGATGACACATTCCGTAGCCGCGCGCCGGCGGAGATCGTACGCAACATGGAAAGCACGCTGGCGGAACGGCAGTTGGAATTCGACAAGCTGGCCGAACGCCTGGAGCAATGGGGCGGTTGAACCATATTGCTCTCGCGCAACTCGTGTGCCCATATCCGCGATAAACTCGTCAGGTTCCAAAACAGGAGTTGTGAGGTTCTTGCAAAAACCGCGCGGCATCACCGATAAGCGACTGGACGCGCTGCTGACGCTGCTGGCGGAAAACGCCACCGTGGTAGTGAGCGGTCCGAAGATCGCCCGCGAAATCGGCGTCACGCGACACACCGTATGGCGCTGGATCGAGAAGTTGCGCAAACTCGGCGTGGACGTGCAGGGCCATGCGCGCACCGGTTATCACATCGAGCGCGTTCCCGATATTCTGGCGCCGCAACTTCTGGCGCATCGTCTCTCCGGCTCGATCTTCGGACGCCGGATTTTCCACTTTTTCAAGGTGGATTCCACCAATACCGTGGCAATGCGGCTGGGCGATGAGGGCGAAGCGCATGGCGCGGTGGTGATCGCCGAAGAGCAGACCGCCGGGCGAGGGCGCGCCGGACGTTCCTGGATTTCAGAGAAGTCTGCGGGGATTCACGTCAGCGTGCTCTTACGTCCGGCGGTCCCGCCTGCCCAAGCGCCGCTGCTGACATTGGCGGCGGGCTTGGCGGCGCGCGAGTGCATTGCGCGGCAGACGGGCCTTTCGCCCGATATCCGCTGGCCGAACGACATTCTATTGGGCGGCCTGAAGGTTTGCGGAATCCTCACTGAAATGCGCGCGGAGCCGGACCGCATACACTACGCAGTAGTGGGTATCGGCATCAACGTCAATCAAACGGAACTACCCGCGGAATTGAAGGACATCGCGTCGTCGCTGCGCATGGTAACGGGCCGCACACATTCGCGCGCCGAGCTGCTGATTCAATTGCTGCGCGACCTGGAACGCTACTACAATCTCTTCGTCAACGAAGGCGGCGGGCCCATCATTAAACGCTTCGCCGAAGTTTCCAGCTTTTGCCGCGGTAAGCGCGTCCTGATCCGCACCGCCAGGGAAACGTTTGAAGGAACCACGGCTGGCCTGGAAGCGAACGGTGTGCTGCGAGTGAAACGCAAGGACGGGCACATCGAGCCGGTGGTGGCCGGCGACGTGACGGAGGCTTCCTAATGCTGCTCACCATTGACGTGGGGAATACCAACACGGTGTTGGGCGTCTTCCGCGGAGATGAATTGGCGGCGCACTGGCGGCTGACCACTTCCCGCACCCAGACCGTGGATGAATACGGAATCCTGGCGCTGAATCTTTTTACTCTCTGGAAGATCGATCCGAGCGAGGTAACCGGCATTATCATCAGCTCCGTGGTGCCGCCTCTGAATCCCACGCTGGCGGAAATGTCGAGCCGCTATTTTCATCTCCATGCGCTCTTCATCGAACCCGGCGTGCGGACGGGGATGGCGGTGCTTTGCGACAATCCGCAGGAAGTGGGCGCAGACCGCATCGTCAACAGTGTTGCCGCGCTGCGAAAGTACGGAGGGCCATGTATCGTGGTGGATTTCGGCACGGCCATTACGTTTGACGCCATCTCTGCGCGCGGGGAATATCTCGGCGGCGTCATCGCCCCGGGGCTGGGAATTTCCGCCGAGGCATTATTCACGCGGGCGGCGCGTCTGCCGCGCGTGGAAATCCGCGATCCCGGCAAAATCATTGGAACAAATACCGTCAGCTCGATGCAGGCCGGCCTGTTTTACGGCTCGGTGGATATGGTGGACGGAATCCTCGCGCGCATGAAGGAAGTGCTCGGCCCGGAAGCGCGCGTGATTGCCACCGGCGGACAAGCCAGCCTGATTGCGCGCGGCTCGCGCTACATAGAAACCACCGATGAATTTCTGACGCTGGAAGGTCTGCGCATCTTGTGGGAGCGCAACACGGACGGTGCCCCGCAGCTTGCCGCGAAGCAAGATGTCGATTCCCGCGCGAGCGCATCGTTATCGAAAACTCCATCCGCGTCACCAGCGACATCCGCCAATCTATCGCCATCCGCCCGGATCTCCCCGCCTCGGCGCACGCGCCGCTGACGCTTGGCGTCCATGGCGGAATTCAACTATTTCAATTTTTTCACCGAAATTGAAGAATATTTCTGGCGCAAGCGCGGCGCACATCTGCTGGTTTCGCCGATGGATTGGGCCATCATGGAAACATGGCAAAGGGCCGGAATACCCGTCGAGGCAGTGCAGCGAGGTATTGACCGTGCATTTGAAAGCTACGGTCGCTCCAAACGTGGGGCGGGGCGCCCATTGAAAAGTTTGGCGTATTGCGTGGATGCGGTGGTGGAAGCGGGAGCCGAAGCGCAAGAAGCCGCTGCCGGCCAGGGACCGCAAACCGGACGCGCGCCGGCGCGCGAGCCTTTCACGCGTTCGGAATTGCGCCAATACCTTGAACGCAATGCACAAAGGTTACGCGCGGCAGCCGACGCATCAAGACTCGCCGGCTCACCGCCCGCGAATTCGGAGAACGCGGCCTTATGCGATCCAAATTCGTGCAGTGAAGGATGGCTCGCATTGAAAAGGCATCTTCAGGAATCGGCGATGCGCCTCGAGGAACTTCTGCCGCTGGTGGATTCGCCCGCGCCGCTTGATCTCGAGGATTTGGAGCGGCGGCTTACCGTGCTCGAAGAAAAACTTTCCGCGTCGCTGGCGTCCAACGCCGGTGAGGCTGTGCTACTAGCCATACGCGAAGAGATGGACCGCTCGCTAGCGCCTTATCGCCGCAAAATGGACGCCGGGCAACTCGCGCAACTCGAACGGCAGTACCAGCAGAAAAAACTCTATGATGAATTCCGCATACCGAGGCTCAGTCTTTTTTATCTGATATGAACGGCCCAGTGGACAATACCCCGATGAATATGCGCATTGAAAAGCTTGTCTACGGCGGCGACGGTCTGGCGCGTCAGGATGGCGCGACGATCTTCATTCCGTTTGTGCTGCCCGGCGAAGAAGCCGAAGTGCGCATCACCGAGCGTCGCAAGAAATTTTGGCGCGGCGAAGCCGTGAATCTGCTGACGCGATCCGCGGATCGTGTCGATCCGCAATGCCCGTATTTCACAGACTGCGGAGGATGCCAATACCAGCACGCCTCGTACGAGGCACAGCTTCGCTACAAGAAGGAAATACTCCGCGAAACTCTTCGCCGCGTGGGCCGCGTGGAATGGGAAGGCCCGGTGACGGCGCACGGCTCGCCTCCCTACCATTATCGCAATCGCGCGCAGTGGAAAATTCGCCCCGCGGGCGCGGAAGCGGATATCGGCTACATGCGCGCCGCGTCCGATTCGCTCTGCGCCGTGAGCCAATGCCCCATTGTCTCGCCGCTGCTGGAGCGCACGCTGGGCGCGCTGCGTGAATTGCTGCACGACGATCCACGATTTCACGCTTTGCGCGAAGTGGAATGTTTTGCCGATCACGCGGACGAGCGTTTGACGCTCACCGCTGAATTTACCGGTTGGCCGCGCGGCGCCGCGCAACTCGCGGGGGTATTGCAGGAGCGAATCGCGGGCCTGCAAAGTGTCCTTTTCGGAAATGCGCGCCGCCAAAAGGAAATGGTTTGGGGCGACGGTTTCCTTGCCTATGAGGCCGCCGGACACGAATATCGCGTCAGTCACGGGTCTTTTTTTCAAGTGAACCGCTTTCTGATTGACCGATTGTCCGAGCGCGTCGTGGAAGTCGTCGGAGAAGGTGCTGCGGTGCTCGATTTGTTCGCAGGAGTGGGTCTCTTTAGCGTACCCCTTGCTAAAAAATTCCGCCGCGTCTTTGCCGTCGAATCCAATCTTGCCGCCGCGCGCGATCTCGATGTCAATGCACAAGCCGCCGGAGGAGGCATCGAAGCATGGCACGCAAACGTGGCGGAGTTTTTGCGTAAATCCCGCACGACTCCGGATGTAATTGTTCTGGATCCTCCGCGCGCCGGCCTCTCCCCTGACGCACTGCACCGGATATGCAAGCTTCACCCCGCGCGCGTCGTTTACGTCTCCTGCGAACCTTCCACATTGGCCCGCGATCTAGCCGCATTCCGCGAAAAAGGTTACTCGCTCGCCGGTCTCGATTTGTTCGACCTTTTCCCGCAGACCTTTCACATGGAATCACTGGCGGTATTGGAGCCGCGCGGGTGAAGCGTCCCGCACTGTGGCTCGTTGCCGCATTTGTGCCGGGCATACTGCTCGGCAACGCTTTTCAGTTCCGTGCTGCTTGGTGTTTCGCGGCAGCTTTCACCACTTTGATCGCGGGACTTCTCCTCCTATGGCGTCAACGCCTGTTGGCGGCGATGGCTTTGGGATTTGTAAGCTGGCTAGCGTTGGGAGCAACGGCCGTCCAGGTGGAACGCGCCGCAGAACCCGCTGACAGTGTTGCGAAGCTTGCCAGCGAAGGCCGCCTGGATTTATCCGCTCCTCATCACTGGACGGGACGCCTGCGCAGCGACCCGCTGCGGCTTCCATGGGGCGAGCGCCTTGAAATTGAACTTGAGTCTGTCGAGTCGGCGGGGAATTCCCAACCGGTGCATGGCGGCCTGCGGCTGAATCTTTTCGGCGACGCGGCGAATTCCTCGGCGCTCGCCGGGATTCGCGCCGGCCGGCGCGTGGAGGTGCTGGCTGCGGCGCGCGAACCCAGAAATTTTCTCGATCCCGGCGCTTTCGATTTTCGCGGCTACCTCGCGCGCCAGGGAACTGACCTTGTGGGCACGTTGCGCGCACCGGAACTTCTCCAACCGCTCGAAACTCCTCGGCTAACCGTGGCCAGTCGCGTCGCGCGGGCTCGCGGCGATCTTCTGAAGCGCACGGATGATCTCTTCGGCGCACAGCCGCAGGTGGACGCTGTCGTGCGAGCCATGCTTCTGGGCGACCGCAGCTTCGTGGAATCGGACCTCGCCACGGAATTTCAAAAGACCGGCGCTTACCACGTGCTTGTGCTGGCTGGACTTCACGTGGGTATCTTTCTCGCTTTTATTTACTGGCTGGCGCGTCGCCTCGGCCTGAATGTGGCGGGACGAGCTCTCATCTGCATCATTGCCCTGGCCGCATATGTCGCGATTGTGCAGGATCGTCCATCGATTCTTCGCGCCGCGCTGGTGGCGGCAATTTTTCTTGTGGCCAACGTGATGTTCCGCCGCGTGGACCTCCTCCAAGTGCTGTCGCTGGCGGCGCTGCTTCTGCTCTTCGCCCAACCCTCGCTTATTCGGGATACGAGTTTCCAGTTGACGTTCCTGGCCGCCGCCATTATCGCGGGAATCGCCGTCCCGTGGCTGGAGCAAACCACCGAGCCATGGATACGTTCTCTCGGCTATGTGCAAGGCGTCACGGACGCTTCCAAACTCACTCCCCATATCGCGCAATTTGCCAAAGCGCTTGGCAACATGGCGGACCGGCTTGCCGAACGATTGCCCCCGCGCCTGGGAAATGTCGCGGCATCCGCCGTCGTTGCGCCGGTTCGCGGAGCGCTGCGCCTGTGGGAAATTTTTATCATCTCGCTCGCGCTGCAGGCCGGGATGCTTCCCCTGATGGCGGCGTATTTCCATCGCGTCACGCTCACGGGGCCCTTGAGCAATATCTTCGCCGTAGCCCTCACCGGTGCAATTGTCCCCGCCGGCTTCCTCACGCTTGCCGTTTCCTCCCTGAGCATGCATCTGGCTGCCGTCGGAGTAAAAATCACTTCCTGGCTCACGCTCTGGCTTGTGAAGAGTGTGCGTTTTTTCGCGCATTGGCCCAGAACGGCGTATCGCGTCCCCACCCCTCCGGTGTGGCTAACGACTGCATTTTTGCTGGCGCTGGCGGCGTTGGCGTGCTCATTAACTATTTCCGCGCCGGATAGGGAACGCGGCAAACGAACCGCGGTGTCTGTTTCGGTGATCGCTTGCATGATTCTCGCCGCGCTGATTGCCGTTGCACCGTTCGCGCCCGTGCGAGCGGCGGGCAAGCTGGAGGTAACCACGCTCGATGTCGGCCAGGGCGACTCGATTTTCGTCATGTTTCCAAACGGCAAAACCCTGCTGGTGGATGGCGGAGGGCTTGGCGGTGAGGAACACGTTGGCGGATACCGTACCGGCATGGACGTGGGCGAAGAAGTCGTCTCTCCGTATTTGTGGCAGCGCCGCATCAAGCATCTGGACGCCGTGATGCTGACGCACGCCCATCACGACCATCTTGATGGCCTCCACGCTGTCCTGGACAATTTCTCCGTCGGCGAATTGTGGGTGGGCCGCGATATCGAAATTCCCGCGTATGAAAACCTGCTCGCGCAGGGGCGCGCAAAGGGCGTCACCGTCGTTCATCGTATGCGCGGAGATTCTTTCCAGTGGGGCGGCGTGCATGGGCAATTCCTGTGGCCCGCCGATACAGGCCCGGCGGACAAGCCTACCAATGACGATTCCATCGTGCTGCGTCTGGACGACGGCGATTGCGGTTTCCTGCTGCCCGGCGACATCGAACGCCCGGTGGAAAAGCAAATTCTGGCCGACGGCGATTCTCCGCGCGCGATTTTTCTGAAGGTGCCGCATCACGGCAGTAAGACGTCTTCCACCGAGGATTTTCTTCGCGCCGTTTCTCCCCGGTTCGCCGTCATCTCTGTCGGAGAAGACAACACGTTCAACCTTCCCAGCGCGCAGACCATGGACCGCCTCGATCAAATGGGCATCCGCTACTGGACCACGGCTCAATCGGGCGCTGTCACCGCTTCAAGCGACGGACGCGAAGTCGTCATGCAGCCCTTCGCGCCAGCGCATTAAGTACGATTTCAATTCTTGCGGGCTCCGGCACGTAGCGCGATAATTAGGACAGGAGTTATCCGTGGAAGATTACCAATCCAGTCATTCACCAACGCAGGAAGAAATCAACGAGGAGTCCCGGCAGGGCAGGCGTTTGCGCATTCTGGTGCAACTGGCGTTGGAAACAATTGCTGACGGTGATCTTTCCATTGAGGAGGCATCCGAAGTGGCCGCCGCCACGCGTCGCGCGGCGCTGACAATGTTTCCCGGGAAAGATCAGGCCTTCGACTGGGTCTATCGGCCCAAGTTTCAGCGCCTGATGCACGAAGTTTACCGGCTGCAATAATCAATAGCCGAATCGCATCCGCACCCACCATCGTACCCATAGCAGCGCCAGCACGCCTAAGAATCCCAGCAACACTTGATATTCGCGGTTGCGGCGATATTGCGCCCAGGAAAAATGCGTTGTCGCCCGCGCCGCAGTCGCGCTCCGCAACGCCGGCCAAAAAAGCGGCACCGCTGCTGCATACTCCTCGAACGGCCGCCCATAATGCGCCAGGAGTTCCCTTTCCTCCCGCTTCATCACTCCCGGATAAAACGCCAGAAAATATGCGGTGACGAGAATTGCCGCCATCCACGATCGTCCCGCTACCAGCAAGCCCGCAGCCAGCAGCGCGCTTCCGAGATAAAGCGGATTGCGCGTATGCGCGTAGGGCCCCGAAATCGCCAAGTCATGGTGTTTATATAAATGACCAGCAGCCGTGCCGCGAAGCAAAAGTCCCGCCGCGGCAACCACCGCGCCGCAGGCAACAGCGAACGCATTCGGCCGCGCCAGCAGAAAAAATACAATGGTCATCGGATATCCCGCGCGCACGCGCCAGCGCATCAGAAATGCATTTCCGCCGGACATCAGTTGCCACCCAGACGTTGCCGAACGCCGTCGAGCACCTGCTCTACAGTGATCGAAAGCATCGTCGCTGAATATACCGAACCGCGTTTATAGGAAATGTCAGCCGGCGCTGCATTCGTGATCACAACGTTTTGAGGAAACGGTCCGTTGCGCGCCGGGTCCGTGGGACCGTAAAGCCCGACAACCGGAACGCCCATCGCGGCGGCCAGATGCAACGGTCCCGTATCGGCGGCAACGACAAATTTCGCGCGCGGCAGAATAGCCATCAGCTCCCGCAAATCCATCGGCAGCGCGACAGGTTGCGAATCTCCGGCCGAGCGGCAGACCTCCGCGGCCAACTCCTCTTCTCCCGGCCCGTAAGAAATTATTCCCCGCCAGCCGAATTGCTCCCGTAATTTGCGATGCAGCTCGCCAAAGCGCTCCGACGGCCAGCATTTGGATCGCCAGCCGCCTCCGGGACTCATCACGAAAAACTCTGCAACCCCTTGCGTTTCCAATTGGCTCAACATGCGGGCGTGCGCCTCCGCGTTGACGGCCAGCGGAAAGCGAATGGGGCCACGCCGCGCTCCCGCAGCTTCCGCGAGCGACAAATTGTGTTCCACTTTGTGGCGTCCGGTGGGCGCGACGTGTCGATTGTAAAGCCGGCATGCGCCGGGCTCGCGCGCAAATTCCCTCGCAAATCCGATGCGTTGCGACGCGCCCGAAGCAAAGGCCGCCAATGCTGATTTATAGAGTCCCTGGAAATCAATCGCCGTGGTGTACCGCGCGGCGCGCATTTGCCGCACCGTAGCCGCAACGGAGCTCCACGATTTGCGCTCAATCGGAATGATCGCGCTCAAACTCGGATTGCCCTCCAGCAGCGGCGCCCATTTTCTCTCAACCAGCCAATCAATGCGGGCATTGGGAAACGCGTCGCGCAGCGCGCTCACGGCGGGAAGTGTATGCACGATATCGCCCAGCGATCCCATGCGAATGGCCAAAAGACGCGGCTCAGCCATGCACGGTTTCGCGAATCTTGCGAAGGAGGTCGCGGGTGGAATGCGATTTCGGATCGCCGACAATGGCCACGCGGATTCCGCATTCGGCCGCGATTGTGCGTTCCGGCACAGTTTCCGCGGTGTAATCCGTGCCTTTGGCGTGAACGTCCGGACGCAGCTCGCGCAACAGCGCTTCCACGTTATCTTCGCCGAAGATGACAACGTAATCCACGCAGCGCAGCGCGGCCACCAGCTCGGCGCGCGCCTGCTCCGGCAGAATGGGGCGGCCCGGCCCTTTCAGCTTGCGCACACTGGCGTCTGAATTGACGGCCACAATCAAACAATCTCCTTCGCCGCGAGCGCCCTCAAGATAACGCACGTGTCCGGCGTGTAGAATATCGAAGCAGCCGTTGGCCATCACCACTGTGCGTCCATTGCTTTGCTCTTCGCGCAGTCGCCGCCCGAGTGCCGAACAATTCAGAATTTTCTCTCGCGTATCCATGAACGTCAGCGCCCGCTGCCGGAATTCTGCCGCACTGCATCTTCCAATTCCCGCAGCGTGACGGTAGCCGTCCCGCGCTTCATCACCGCGATGCCGCCCGCGTAGTTTGCCAGCAACGCCGCTTCGCGAAAATTGCCGCCCGCTGCCAGCCCCAGCGTGAAAACGGCGATGACGGTGTCGCCCGCGCCCGTCACGTCCACGGCTTCCGCCTCGCCGAACGGTGGAATCACCAGCGGCGGACGCCCGCGCTCGAAGAGCACCATCCCGTCCTTTCCGCGAGTCACCAGCAGCGCCGGAATTCGCATGTCGCGGAGAGCGCGCCGCGCCAAACCTTCCAATATTCGCACCTGACTGCCTACGCTCGCGTGGTAGAGCGCTTCCATCTCCGGCTCGTTTGGAGTAGCCGCCGAAATTCGGGCGCCGCGAAAACTGAGCATGGCGTACCGCGAATCCAGAGTGACGATGCGCGCCCGTATTTTCCGCGCCAACGCGGGAGTGACTGCACCGTACCCGTAATCGGAAATCAGCAGTGCATCTGCGCGCGAAGTTTGCCGTCGCGCCCGAACCTCGAGCTTTTTTCGGGCGGCAGGCGGCAACGGCTCGGAAGGTTCGCTATCCACGCGCAGAACCTGCTGCGCCGTGGTGTGCAGCCATCCGGCCAGAAAGCGCGTCTTCGTCGGCGTGGTATAGCCGCGCAGGCGAATGATGCCAGAGCAGTTCACGCCTTCGCGGCGAAAACATTCCAGCAAAGCATTGCCGGCGGGATCATCGCCGATGAAACCAACCGGCAAAACGCGCGCGCCGAGGTGCGCCAAATTATTGACCGCGTTGGCACCGCCTCCGGGACGAAATTCCGATTGCCGGCGGCGCAAAATAAGCACCGGAGCTTCGCGCGATACACGGGAAATTTCGCCGCTGACGAATTCATCGGCGACCAAATCGCCGAGCACAGCGATTTTCCGCCCCGGAAAACCATGCAGCAGCTCCAGCAGACGTGCGACGCTAGGAACCTCCGCCGATTGCGCCCGCGCCATCATTTCATCTCCCTCAGAAACACGTCAGCAGCCCGCTGCAAATCTTCCACCACAAAATCCGGCTGCCGCGGCCATCCGCCGCGATTCCATTCATACTCTCCGCGCCCGTATCCGGTCATCACCAGAACGGTTCGGCAACCCGCCCTATGGCCCATCACCACGTCGTCATATTTGTCACCGACCATCCATGAGCCTTTCAATTCCAGTTGATGTTCGCGAGCCGCCTGCTCCAGCATTCCGGTCCGCGGCTTACGGCAATCACATTCATCGTCGGCGCCGTGGGGGCAATAATAGATGCCATCCGCGTGCGCCCCTGCCGCAGCCAGTTCCCGCGCCATTTTCTCATGAACGCGATGCACCATCTCTTCGGGGAAGAATCCGCGCGCCACGCCGGATTGATTAGTGACCACAATCACCGGAACCGCGGCCAAATTCAGCCTTCGGATGCCGGCGGCCGCGCCGGGCAGCAAATGAAAGCGGCTCAAATGATTCAAATAGCCCACTTCCTCAAGAATAGTACCGTCGCGATCGAGAAAAATAGCGCGTCGAAGCGGGCCGGCGGACACGTCAGGCGCGCTCCAACCAATATCGTGCAGCGTTGTACACAGTGCCGGTCTGGACGCGCGTCATGCAGCGATGATCAATCGGGCAGGTGCGCAAAAAACACGGGCTGCAAAACACCGGCTCGCGAACCAGAGTGCGACGCAACGTCAAAGGAGCGGTTCCTTCCGGGTCCGTGGGCCCAAATATGGCAACGACGGGAATACCCACGGCAGCAGCCACATGCATGGCGCCGGAATCATTGCCAATGAAAACGCCGCAGCGCGCCATCAGCGCGGGTAGCTGGGCAACATGGGTGAGGCCGGCAAGGTTAATGGATGGCTGCTTCATGCGTGCGGCAATTCGTGAAGTAACCTCGCGTTCTGAAGACGTGCCGAACAATATCACACTGGCGCGAAACTCATCAATCAGACGGTCGGCCACTTCCGCGAATCGTTCCGGCAGCCAGCACTTTGCAGAGCCAAATGCCGCTCCGGCGGCCATCGCCACGCGCGGGCGGTCTAGCGGAGCGCCTTGCGCCTGCAAATAATCCTCCGCAATCTGAAGGGCATCGTCAGAAACTTGCAAACGCACTTCGCTGATTTCCGAGTATTCCCGGCACCAGCCGGCACGGCGCAAAAGTTCCATATAGTAGTACGTCTCATGCTTGGGAATTTCACCCGCGTGCGGCACGCAAATTTTGCTCGTCAGCAGAATGCCGCGTCCGTCGCGCGAATATCCGATGCGCTCGGGAATTTTTGCGCGCCACGCCTGCCATGCGGACGAAAACGAATTCGGCAGCAGCAATGCCGCATCAAATCGCTCGGCCCGAAGATCCCTGGCCGTATTTTCCATCGCGCGGAAATCTTTCAGTCCTCCGCCGCCCTCGAGATCAATAACGCGATCCACAAACGGCTGGCCCACATAAAGCCCCGCCACTCCGGGACGCGCCAGCGCCGCAATTTCCGCTCCGGGCCAGTGCGCGCGCACGGCTTCCATCGCGGGAATCGTGAGAATCGCATCGCCAACCCAATTGGGTGCGCGCACCAGAATTTTCATCTGTCCATGCCCGAGCGTCGGCGTTTCACAGCGTCGCTGACCGCGCACCAGAATTTTTCCGCTTCCGGCAAGTGCAGCGAAATCCGAGCGCAATACAACGGAAGCCCCTCGAATGTCGAGGAATTCAGACTGCAAATATCTTTTTCCGTGCAGAGCAGCGCCGTCGCTTGCGCGGCGAGGGCTTGATCCTTGATGGCCTTAGCATCCGCCGCCGAATAGCGGTGATGATCCCGATAGCGTGCCTCGCCGCAAAGATTTAGTCCCCAACGGCGCGCATCACTGAAAAAGGCGGATGGATTTCCGGTACCGCAAAACGCGAAAAACCGTTCGCGCGCCAAATCCCCCATGGATAACGCGTCGCTTGGAACTTCACCAGGCTTGCCGGCGCGATATATCGCTTCCAGTCGCGTCTGCGCGTAAAAAATCCGAACTGGGCTATGTCGCGCAATCACAGCCTCGAGCGTGGGCGCGCTTTCGCTTCGCGTGATCACCACCACGTCAGCGCGCTTCAATGCCGCGAGAGGCTCGCGCAGCCGCCCGGCCGGCAGCAACATTCCGTTGCCGAACGGATTTGCAGCGTCAACTAAAACGATGTCGGCGTCGCGCGCCAACTGCAAATGCTGAAAACCATCATCCAGCACAAACCAACGGACTCCGCGCTGCTGCAATTCTCGTCCCAGCGCGCATCGGTCTGCCCCCACTCCCAGCCACGCCGTCGGCATGGTAGATTGCCGGCTTCCAAGACGCTGCGCCAATAAACTCACTTCGTCGGGCAGTCCCTGCGGCGGATCATCGGCGCGGAAGATTGTGCCGCTTTGTCGCGATCCGCGTTTCTGCAAAAAACCGCCATATCCGCGCGTCAGCACTGCGGCGTCTTTGCCTTCGTCTGCCAGACGCTCCATCAGCCACAACACCATGGGCGTTTTTCCGGTGCCGCCCGTTGTGAGGTTCCCCACGCTAATCACACTTCCGTTCAGCACGCACTGGCCAAAAATGCCTCTGCGATACACCCATGCGCGCAACTTCACCACCGCTCCCCACACCAGCGACAGCGGCCACAGCGCCAATTGCGAAGCCGTCATTCCGACCCCTGCTTGCGGTCGTCGCCGAGTGATTCGTGTTCCCGTGCGTTAGCGGGCATAGGTGCCGCCCATGCGTCGGCACTCGAAGCAGCGGTGGATCCACCGGCCGCAATGGTTTCCAAAATGCGCGTAGCCATCACGTCCGTGGCACCTCGCGAACGTTCTATCAATTGACGCGCCGCGTCCCCCATTTGTTCGCGCAGCGGCCTATCCTCGATCAATCGCACCCAGGCGCGGCCCAGTTCTTCCCCGTCGCGAACCTGAATCCCCGCTCCTGCCGCCAGAAATTGTGCCGCCATTTCTCGAAAGCTGTCCATATACGGACCAAACACTGGCGGCCTGGAAAAAAAAGCCGGCTCCAGTAGATTATGTCCGCCCACGGGAACCAGCGAGCCTCCGACAAATACGGCGTCGGCCAGACCATAGATTCCCGCAAGTTCTCCAATTGTATCCAGCAGGATCGCGTCCGCATCTTCGGCCAGCGGCTCCGCAAGCGTCAGTTTGCTGCGCCTGACGGCTTTCCAACCATCTTCCGCCACAATTTCCGCAGCCGCATCCCAACGCTGCGGTTTGCGCGGCGCCAGCACGAGCAGAGCATGTCGCCACCGCCTCTGAACCAAATCGTATGCCGCCAGCACGGCCTCTTCCTCGTCCGCCGCCACCGATCCGGCAACGACCACGGGCCAGCGTTCCTGCGCGCGCAGTTGCGTTTCCAGCCACGCGGTCAACGGACCCACGGGCGGCGGCTGCAAGTCAAATTTCAGATTGCCGGCCACGAAGACTCGCGATTCTTCCGCACCCAGCTCCCGTAACCTCTGCGCGTCCTTTTCCGACTGCGCCAAAAACAGCGCCGCATGGTGCAACGCGTCGCCGATAAAATTATTAAGGAAGCGATTCGTGAGGCGATATTGCCTAAACGAGCGATCGGAAATCCGCGCGTTCACGAAGATCACCGGAACTCGCGCACGATCCGCCTGCCGCAACAAATTCGGCCAGATTTCCGTTTCCACAATGATCACTGCGGCGGGAGCCAGTGCGCGCAGTACTCGCCGCATCATCCCTGCGAAATCCAGTGGAAAATAGAAGAAGCCGTCGGCGCACGGGATTCTTTCGCGCGCGATAGCCTGCCCCGTGTCCGTCACCGTGGAAATAAACAACGGCATTTCCGGTCGTAACTTCTTCAAACGCGCTGCCAGCGGCGCGGCCGCCAGCACTTCGCCCACGGAAACCGCATGCAGCCAGATGCCGCCTTTCGGAAGCGCGCCGAATCCTTGCGGCAGCCTACCCATGCGCTGCACAAGGCTGTGACCACGCTTTCCGCGACGCATGTCGCGCAACAAGAAATATGGGCTCAGCGCCACAAGCGCGAGCGCGCCCAGCAAGCTGTAAAGAAGGTACATGCGCGGGTCAGCAGCCGATTTCCAGCAAAGCGGTATTATAGAGTGATGCGGGCGCAACGAGCGAAAAACAACTGTTCCGCCGCCGCTATGCTGCCCCTTCGCCGGCAAGTTTTCCGCGCTCTTTTGGTACTGGCGATGATATGGTCCGGCGCAGCATCGTTTGCCCGGCAATCGCCGCCGACGTCACCCGATCCCGCCTCGTTTCCAGCGCACGATCAGCACGAAGGCTTTCTGGTTGCCGTCAATCTTTGTGCGGACGTCGCCTACGCCACCACGCGTTTCGGAAAGCAAAATCCCTGGCAAGCCGGGATTCTGCCGGTGGAAGTTTATCTGCGCAACGATGGGGCTGAACCGCTGCGAATCCGCCTGGAAGAAATTCGTCTCGAGGTGGACCCTGCCACCGGCCAACACCAGGAACTCGTGCCGCTTTCCGCCGCCGAAGTAGGCCAGCGCATCGCCTATCCCGCCGGCTCGGCATCGCCGGAAAATCCGGGCACGCGGCCCCACATTGGGTTCGGTCTGCCAGGCCGCGACAAAAAAGCCGACAAGATCGCCTCGGCTATCGAACCGCTGATGCTGGATACGGATATGGTCGGCCCGCGCGCGACCGTGCACGGCTTTCTTTTTTTTGATTTGAATAAAGACTTCGCCCTGATTCCGGATTCTTCGTTGTACGTGCCTAATATAAGCGCGTTGAATGGCCGCCGCCTCACCTACTTCGAAGTTAATTTGAAAGCGGCGCAAAAGCCGTGATTTCGCGGAATTGGCGCACTCCCCTCGCTCAAGTTAGAATCGTAGACGCATCTTGAATTCCGCCATCAC
>Ga0265760_10000023_pt1 | contig 67653 bp, 52 predicted proteins | sample NZIome_2_FD_200831 | JGI IMG/M metagenome (GOLD analysis project Ga0265760, IMG submission 200831) | Metatranscriptome of rhizosphere microbial communities from Maridalen valley, Oslo, Norway - NZI1 (Metagenome Metatranscriptome) | ecosystem: Host-associated > Plants > Roots > Rhizosphere >...
CCCATCAACTGCCGCGCCCGTGTTTCCGAAAGCGCTCGGGTTTCATCGACGGGGTCGGAGGACTCGCGCGAGATGAATTGCGCATGAGCGGGATTGGGCACGGTGATCGGGAGTCGCAACTCCGCCGCAGCTCCGTTTAAGAATTTGTAGAATGACGATAACGACGAGATTCTCCGATTGATCGTCTTGGGAGCCGCGCCGTGTTTCATCATGTTTTCCTTGAACGCCTGGACATCGAGAATTGAGACGCGCAGCAGCTGCGCGGAATCCTTCGGCCAGGTCCAGCGGCGGAATTCGACAAAGGCCATGACATCGCCACGATATGCCCGGCGCGTGTGATCGGATTTGCGCCGGTTGACCCAGGCTTCGAAGATGCTTGCTACCGACTGGAAAAAACTTTCGACGCGGCGTGCTATTTCAGGGCTGTGTGCGCCAGCGAGCACTGGCGGCAATGACAGTTGATTTTCAGACCCAGGAACCGATAAAGCATCCGACATCCGCCCGGCCGTGTTTTGTTAGCCCATGTGTCTGATAACAGAATTTATCAGACACATCAATCTGAAAAGATGAAGGTGACAAGCGGTCCCTGAGCGTCGCCCTCGCTCTGGTAAAAAAAGTCAATTAGTTAAAAAAATGGAAAAGCCCGCGCGACCAAGTGATCGCGCGGGCCTCATTTCCTCGATGAGTTAGGCTATGGGACTAGAAGAACCGGTTCCTTCGTAAATATAATGGTAGAGAGCAAACTGTGTGCAGTACCAGATTTCAGATCCTGGTAATGCGTATACCCAGTAAATGGAGGGCATCCGGTCGTAGGCGTGCCGGTTACGTTGCAGGTAACGGTGCCACTGTCATTGAAGACCCATACGGCGTAGGTATGATTGCTGCTGCTGTCTGTGATTTGATAGGTCCACAGGGAGTTAGGTGCATCCAGGCAATTAGTCGACAGGCTGTTCGTCTGGCACGATGCAATTGTATGATTTTGCAACCAATTATAGACTTGGCCGTAGGCAATGCCGCCGTATTCGTCATTTGGGGCATGCACATCCTGTGTAAGGCATGGGGGAGCGCTGGGAGTACCTCCGTCATCCGTCTTGCCGGTGTCGCACAAAATACCCCAGTCCGAGCCTACTCCCAAGCCTCCCACCCATCCCCACCAATACTGGCGATTGGTATTCAAGCTTCCGCCGGTATAGGCGTAGGCTGTGGAGGCCATAATAATACTGGAACGCGCCACGTAGGAGCGCGTGAATCCGTCAAACGTCGTGGTGGCTCCATGCGGAGAGAATGATGCGAAATTATCGTTGAATTCCCAACTTCCTTCGGTCATGAAAATCGTGGATATCCCCGGCGCATATGTGTGAAACGTGGTCATGCGGTCGGTAAGGTCGGTGATGAGGTTTTGGCCCGTGCATTCGAGTGTAGTGTACCCGAGGTTGTTCGTGACGTAATAAGCCGATCGATTCTTGCACGCAGGCGTATCGCCGTATGCATCGTCGGGGGGGGTGCTTGGTCCGGCCAAATGCGTCGTCTCATTTGCCGGATAAAGATGGAATGCGCCCACATTGATGAGACTAAGCCCTGTAACCGGGCTGCCGCCGATGGTGACGGAAGTGTTCAGAAAGCCGGGGTTGGAGGTCAACCCAGGTTCACATCCAGTTACGTTGCCGCACATCGCAGCGTTAAACGCATCATCGCCGGTTGTGCTGATCGTGGGGCCGACATAGGTAGGGGAGTCGGAAGCTCCTCTGGAGATGTATTCATTGGTGATCGTAGTTTCCAAAGAGTTGCCCCAAAGAATGAGATCTGGCCAGTCTGGAGCAGTACCGCTTAAACTGACGGAATCGGCGATGGTCGGCCAAGATGCGGATGAATCCGGTTCATTGGTGAATTCGTAATACTTAATCGCTACATGGCCGGCGATGGAAAAGCTGTAATAGTGGTCCACAAGTTGCTTGGCGAAGTCATCAAGTTCGCCGAAATCGGGATTGAAACCCGTCGATGGACACCAATACAAGCCTACAGTACTGGTCGGCTTGCATTGATTAGTACCCGATGAAGAATATACTATATCGTAAGGCGAAGGTATGGTCGTGCCGGTAATAGGGCACGGAATCGAACTGGTGTTTATTAAAGGGTCAACCCCATAGTAATTGCCGCTTCTATAGGTAAAACATACGTCCCAACTAGGAACGTGCCAAAATGTCATGGTGACATCCACGCCGCTGGCGTTGGCGGCCGTCACATAGGCATCCAATGAACTCCAGTCGGGGGAGGAATAGTGCCAATGGCCGCCTATCGTCCCCCCGTCTGCCACCCAAGTCAGTTTAGTGGTGTCGCTCTCAATTGTCGTCCAGTCGGCCCCGTTTGCCATCTTTCCGGCCGCGCCAAAAGTTATGTCTGGTGAAGATCCCGGCGTACTATTTGGCCACCATATCGTCCAACTACCGCAGCTCGATGGTTGACAGCCGCTCGTTCCCGCGCCAAAAAATTGTGGAGTGACGCTGGTCTGCGCCCGCGCCACATGGCTAAATATTAGGACAATGAAGATGCACACTGCGGTGAGGTAACATAGCTGTTTCATTTCGATTCTCCTATTGAACGCGGTAGAGGTACCGGATAGAGAGGCACCTGAGAAGGTGTGCATCGGAGCTGGATCCTCAGCGTTCGCTAACCAGACAAATGCTACTCGTATTCTTCTGGTTTAGCAATAGGTTATTCACTTTATATATAATACATCAGAACGGCCGCGGGGGCCACGCAAGCAATGAATTTAGGGCTCCATTTTCAGTACTGAAAACAAAAGGAGAGCTGGCAATTTCCTTAGTACACCCGGATGTAGAATCAATCGCCAAAAGCGCAATCGAGTTAACATTGAAAGATTCTGAAACGTAAAGACCGCCGCCTGCACCGCTAGATTCCACGGTAGCCATACCCCCCACCAGCATGCTGGTATCGCCTTGCGGGACTTTCAACGTTGTAAGGCATCCGCCATAGGTGAGGCTAAAGGGATTCTCGCTAAAATTTAGAGTGGTGACTTGGTTGACGAAATCGTAGGGGCGGCGGCGTCGGTCAGCGGTCGTGTCTCCATACGTATCAACGAACAGAAATTTGCCGTTAGGGCTAAACCAGAGCCAACCCCCGGTTCCGGGTCCTGGTCCCAATTGGCCATCACCTCCCAGAATCTGTGCGCTTCCAAGGCTTCCATTGGCGTTTATTGCAAACGCTTCAAGTTGGGTTTCGCCGTTACCGTCGTAGGTAGCTAGAGTGAAAAAGACGTACTTTCCATCGGCGGTTATATCCATACCCGTGGGCCCAGCGGAAACATCATTTCCGAAAGGTCCCAGTTCTGTGAGTGATCCGCTAGTGCCTACTGCAAACGAATCCACGACGCCGCCCTCATCGTAATAGTCGCCGATTACCGTTTTTCCGTCAGGGGTCACTCGCAGTGATAGAATCCAGTTTTCCACCGGGGTGCTGTGAAGCAGAGAAAGCGAACAATCCACGTTGATCTGCCAGGAATCAATCCAGTTGCTATCATCGGTGACGCCGCCAGCAACCGACGCATAAAGTAAAGAGCCGTGCGTCGCAAGTGCTAGACCAATCGTCGGAACCGGTCCGTTGGGATCCGAATAGTTGCCAGCAAGTTGCATACCCGGATATTTGAACGCGCTGATGGCGTTTCCCGTCAGTTGCACATTGCTGAGAAAGACGCAACCCCGGCCGCCCTGCTGTACCACGGCAATATTCGGAAACGACACTGTTCCATCGCCTACAACGTTGGTGTCGAGCGTCTGTGTCGGCGTCAGCGTGGGATTGGCGCGCGTGCCGCCCAGTTTCAAAATCGTCCCGCTATTTTCCGCTTTGAAATAGTTATTATTGGTAATGACGAAATGCTCGCTCCCTGAATTCGACGCGGAACCCGAAAACACCACCGCAGCCGCAACCAAGGCTATCGTGTAGGAAGCTCTGACGAAGTTCAGCATGGCAATTTCTCCAGTGAGCGCGAACCATCGGTGCCGCGCGCTCGTCAGCGGCTATTGTACGCCTTTCTCATCTCTCCGCGAGCATGTGGTGACCATATAGCTTATTTTATTCTCGCGGTCGCACGACGCAGCCAAGCCTAGAGGCGGCCGCGCTGCGCACATTGCCAGTCATGAAAGAGAGCAACGACGGCTCGAAGTTGACGCACGGATACTTTTCTGGATGGGGACTTTCTCGCCATGTGTGCCCATGAAATTCAGCGAGCGGACGTCATCAGTCGTGTCGGCCAAGGCAGTATATGAAGATGGTCAAGACTGCATCAGTCCTGGGGCATTATTGCGATGACCCGGCGGTCGAGCGATAACGCCCCTCACATTGTCGTCTGAGATTTTACGAATTGTCTTCGCATAGCGTGGGTTTACGGTGCTTCCGATTTTTTCAATGACAACGGCCAACGCTCTGGCGCGGTCCTGTGCTGATTTGTACGCGTCTTCGCTCATGAGCACGGTCAGGGTTTCCTCCATATATTGCATGTCATCGGCCTCTCGAAGCTTGTCGGCGATGCGCCAGGCGAGGACGCGCGCCTTGGCGGCGATTTGCGGAGGAGGCGGCTCGCCACGCGATTCGCTAGCGACGATCCAAAAGTAGCGGCCATCGAGGTCTAAGAGGGTCCATATACACATGGAAAGCTGCCCGCTCCCGATGTCGTTGACGATCCCGGCGCCGTTGGAACAGAAAGGATACTAGTGCAGTGATTGCGGCGACGCCGACGCCACTTGCAAACGCTGATACGGACGGGGCAAAAGCCTGGGGCGTGAAAAGTAGTGTCGGCTTTGCCAGAGCGGTCGGCATGAACCTTGGATTTTAGCGCTTTTTGGGATTCCCAATGGGAACGCACCTAATACTTTATATGAAACGTGGGGCTGTCCTCCGGCTTGCTCTTGCGGCGGTCATAAAGCCGCGTCGTGGAGACATTTGCATGGCCGAGCCATTCCTGAACCTTGCCGATGTCGGCTTCGTGCGAAAGAGCGTTGGTCGCCGCAGTCGCGCGCGGCGAATGCACGCACAGCCCGTTGACTTCCGCGTTGACGCCGGTCTCGCGCCGTATTTCCGGACGATGTTGCGGTAAATTGAACCCGGCTCAAGATGCTTCTCCAGCGTCCCGGTCCGATTGTTTTTTACCGGGCGGAACAGGGGGCCGTCCAGTCGCCCGCCGTGCTTCCCCATCGCCAAATATTCCTCAATCAGCCTTTGTGCCATAGGGTGTACCGGAACAAAGCGAATCTTGTCGCGCTTTCCCTTGACGCGAAAGTGGACGACGCCCTGACGGCTCTGCATGTCGCGGACGCGCAAATTGCAAAGTTCCTCGCGGCGGATGCTATGGTAGAGCAGGGTAGCCAGTATCGCGCGATCCCTCACACCCTTCAGCGTGTCCGGGGGAGGGACCTCCAGCAACTGCCGCGCTTGCGCGTTGCCCAGGGCAGGTGTGCTGCCTTCATTATTATTTGCCATTGGTCTTTTCACACCATCGACCGGATTGCCGGCGACAGCATTGCGCTCGCAGAGATAATCGAAAAGCGAGGAGATCGCCGATAGCTTTCGCCTAATGCTGGCCGGCGAGAGCTCGCGAGACTCCAGATGCTTGCGCCAGGCGATCACATGCGCGCGAGTGACCGTGCGAAGCCCTGCAGGTTCAATCAGGCCGGTGAAGGCTGAAAATTCCTGCACGTCCGTTTTGTACGCACGTCGGGTTTTGGGATTGGTGATGTTGGCGAGCCATTCGATTTCGGGCGGAACGTCCGAGAGATTGCTAAACTGCGCGGGCGTTAATTTCTGTTTACTAATGACGACAAGATCGGACACCACCTGCCCCGGTTGTTTCTAACGCGATAATGTATTTTATCGAGTTAGAAGTCAAGGCAGACGGAATCGGCATTTCTGTAATCTTCACTGAATTTTGGCACGAATCCTTTAAAATAATTTGGCACTCACGTATTTTTCATAATGTGAGCGATAGAATATCGTTCTATCGCTCACATTATGTGTAATCTTCAGAATTATTTGTCGCCGCGATTATGCAGAATGCTCTCGCGCTTTTGCCGGCTCAGAGACGGGTGCCAATCGCCACGCTGGCCGCGCTGGCGAGCTTTACCTGATCCCACCGAAGAAATGTCTTGGCACCGTTGACCATTACTCGCATTGCGCGGTACACTTCCACCTTCTGCAGCGGCGGCACCGGTGCATTTTGGGGGTGCACTCATGTTTACGAAATCTCGGCTTCGGTCAACTCAACGCACATCCGCCCCGTTTTGGCTTTTGTCCGTGCGTCAGAAAAATTCGCTCGTCATGTTCATTTTTCTCATCGGCACAGCACGGGTAGCACAGGCTCAAGATGGCCCTGTCATCAGTTGCATCAGCGAAGTTCTTCCTGAACAAACTCAGACGATAACAATCAGCGGAAGCGGATTTGGCGCGCAAAGCCCTTATACGGGAGACTCGCCGTATATTCGCGTTTCAGATGTGACGAAGGGCTGGAATGCGGGTTCCACTCTGGACGATCCGCCCGATTTCGTAACCCTGGTAGTGCAATCTTGGACGGACTCTCAAATCGTCATAGGGGGCTTCGCAGGTGACTACGGTCAGAATGACTGGACTCTCAGTACAGGGGATGATGTCTCCTTTCAAGTCTGGAACGCGCAAACCGACGACGGACCAGCGATTGAAGATGTCACAGTAGGTTCCTCTGAAGGCAATGTCTGTACGCCAGCGTGTTCCATTGGTTCAGAAACCATGGCCGAACAGCCTCCTAATAGGCGTCGTAAGATTCTCGGTGTGGGTGAGGCTGTCGCTCTAAAGCTAAATGGCGGAGACTCCTCGACTACTTGGCAATTGCAAGGACCGGGGATCCTTTCCCCGCAAGGCCAGAAGGCGATATATATGGCCGACGATGGTCTCACCGGTGTCGCGACGATAACAGCGACCGCAGATACCTGCGCAAAGCCTGTGACAACGAAGCTCAAGGTGATTGCCCCGTCGAAAGTCACAATGACAAACCCCCAAAACGGGTATAGCCATACGCAAGGGAGACCAGACATCGGGTTCCAAGCCCAACCCTTCATTGGGCCTGACACAGTGTCGTTTTATAATATCTTTATACAAGAGGTGAACGTGGCTTTTACTGGTACAGGTGTTTATGCGCCCGAAAATGGAGAGCTTCATTGCGGCTCTGAGGGTTGCCCGTCCACCTCAGCTTCAAAGATTGTCGTTTCTGGCTTGGGTACTGAGCTTCCTGTTATGGACTGTGTTTATTCGGGTGATCCTGGGACGCCACCGCCATTTAGTCCTGGTTCGATTGGGGGTTCCATCCCTTGGCAATGGTTTCTAGAAGATACCAGCCCTATAACGTTCCGTAATGTAGTTCAAGTAGATACACTAGAATCCGATGCAAAAACTCTTAAGGCGTCAAAGGCTGGTGTAATAGTAACGGAGAGCGTTGGGAGCCCAGACGGCACTGTGACCTGTCAAACTGCTGCTGATGGAGGCTTTAAATGAAGAGTGCCATGGTTGGTGTGATTTTTCTCTGCAGCCTTTCTGCACCGGTTTGTTTTGCGCAGAATACTCTCGAAGGCCAGATTCAATCAACAAACGAAGCCTTCGAAAAATATGGAGCTACCCACTCGGTAGTTGATTTAAATAGGGTTTTTAAGTCTTTGGTCGTGATTAGAATGTCTAACGACAAGGTCGATGAGCTGTATCTCGGGGAAGTGACGGATCTGTGGATAGAGCTGTTTAGGGCGGTGGATGACGCATGCGACCCAACCTTTGATCCGGCGCAAAAACCTGTGCTGATGGACACACCCCGTGCCCCTAATAGGACCGAGAGCACCAAAGAGATTGCTAATGACGAGCTTTTAAGGAAATCAAATCATTATTGGTCTCTGAATGCGCTCGACCTGAATGCAACGGGGGGATTTAAACTATTTGTGGAGTATCATTATCGGACGCCTGAAGCTCTGGAGAAGCTACGGCACACCGCATCTCAACAGGGTTTGTCGCCGGAGAGGATTGACCACCTTCTCGAACAGCAAACATCTTCGCATTGAAAAGGGCTCACGGCTCGAAACGAAAATCCCTAAAACAGGCAGGCGTTGCGCAGTCAGCCCAATGTCACCGTTCGCAGACATTTCCAAATGTCGCCGAACGCTGACATTCCGTCGCTGATATGATATTTCAGCTAACGCCCTATGGCTTTAATGTTCCCTCATAACGTTCAGTTGTATGGACGTTAAGCGACTTAACGACCATAAATATGTACGTAACACACGCCATGTCTGTAAAAGGTCATGCACTCGGATTGTAAAGGCGGACGCAAACCTTAAGACGATACCAGTCTAATTCTCCAGATTGCTCCTGACCGCCAGCATCTGTTGCTGCTCGGACAAATCGTCAAAAGGCCGAACCCATTCCAGGGCGCCGTTCGTGAACCGGACAACAAACTCCATTTCTCCTTCATCCGGTGTCAAAACTATATTTCCTTGGAACTCCAGATCAACGTCCCCCGCCATACCAACAACGGGGAGAGGCTCACGGCTAGGTTTTATCTGATCCTCATGACGAACTGAATGAAACATCAGCCGACCTTCCTTTGTGATTGTAAAGCGACCCATCACGCGGTAAAGCGATTTGGTTTGGAATTGCCGTCCCGATATCGGGGAATTGCCAGGCAAATCGGCGGCGCATTCCAGATAATCAAACATCCCGTACGCCCTTATTCACTATTTCAGCTAAACACGCCGCGCAGATCTTCACGGTTTCTGCTTGAGTTTCCTTGTTTTTCTGATGATGTGGTCTATCTGGTGGAAACTCAAATCGTCCGTGCCCTTCTGCCTGGATTCTGCTCCAATGGCTTTCAACACCTCAGGCTCATGAAGCCGTGACCGCTTCTCGTTTCGTGGTGCGCTGCAGGTTTGCTTCATGACTGAATTGCCTCCACACGAATATGTTAACAAGGCGCAGAAGTCCGAAATAAACGCCGATGGTTGTCAATTGCTTTTGCTGTGATGGATCAAATTATTTTTCTTCTGTGTCTTTGGATCGTGTAGAGCCGGTTGTCGAATAGCGCCGGTGCATCACCCTTCTGGCCTTAACGATAGCACGGCGAACGATCGTGGCAATTCCACTCTGAGACAGAGAAAAGATATCGTGCCAGGCAATTGGATTTTCCCCGCATCCTGCTGTATACTTCGCCGCATCGGCCCAGTTTTCGCGCACCGCGAGGTGAAATCCAAGGGCCGGAGGCCGGTCATGTTCAGCCTGAAATTCAGGTTGTCAGCGATTCTTTTGACTATCTTGGTTTTCCTGATCACTTCAGCAATCCCGCCTCCCGCACTTGCAATATCTTCGAGGGAAAACTCAGCCAATACATGGGCCGTTCCCGATCTTAGCCTTGACTACTTTAGTTCCCCTGCTGAGGCAGCAGCTTTTTGGGTTTCTGAAAATGGCGGCAATATCGTTTTTACAGGCCCCGTGTCTGGTCCAATTACAGTTGAAGAATTCAACATACCTTGCAGCGTGGTCCATCCTTGCTACCAAGTTGCCTTATCCCAGATCAACCCGCCCACACAGGTTTATGTTATCGCACAATATGTGGATTCCGCCCCAATTGGGACGATTTATGCGGATGGAAGCTATGCCCCACTCGGGCAGGTCTTCCCCGGGAAGAGCTTGGGCTGCAATTGCCCTGACGGGAGCGCCCAAGTCGGAGTTCCAGCGGACAATGGCACTGGCCAAGTAGGTGGGCCAATCCCCGGAGGGGTACAGGCGGGAGATCCAATTGATGTGGGCAGCGGGAACATGTCGGAACAGGCGACCGATTATCAGACAGCGGGACAAAATCCACTGCGCTTTGTTCGTTATTACAACAGTCTGTCAAGCTTTACGACTCCCGCCAGCATGCTGGGATCATTCTGGCGAACCAACTACGACCGATACATCCGAATACTCAGCCCACAGACGGTATTCGCAGAGCGTTACGATGGGCGCGAGCTTACCTTTACTCTCAACGGCACCGCGTGGGTGACAGACAGCGATGTGGATGTCACGCTGACGAATTCTGGCTCCGTATGGACATTGACTGACCACGATGACACGGTGGAGACTTATATTACAAACAGCATCGGCAGCGTGGCTGTACTTCAGACAATCACTTCGCGTAACGGCTACACTCAAACGCTCTCGTACAATTCGAGCGGCCAACTGTCGCAAGTGACAGATTCCTACAACCGCATTTTGGCGCTGTCATATTCCAATGGGCTGCTGCAGGCGATCACGACCCCCGATGAAACGACGATAAACTATGGGTTCGGCGCTACAACAGAAGGAAATGAACTGACCACTGTCACGTACCCGACCAGTCCAGAGTCTACCCTCACCTACGTCTACAAAGATGTTGATTTGCCGTTCGCGCTTACGGGGATCATCGACGAGAAGAGTAATCAATTTGCCTCATGGAGCTACGATGCATTCGGACGCGCTCTGTCAAGCCAGCAGGGCAACGGCGTAGACCTCACGACGGTAATTTATGACGACACAACAGGCAATCGCACCGTGACGAACGCCTTTGGCGCAACGTACCTCTACAAGTTTTCGGTCTTGCAATCAATGCCCAAAGTAACGGAAATAGACCGTCAGGCGATTAACGGCATTCCCGCCGCCATGAGGCTCTTCGCGTATGATGCAAATGGCTACACGGCCAGCGCGACGGATTGGAATGGGAACCAAACCGGCTACATCAATGATGCCCACGGCCAACCCACCACGATCACGGAACCGACGCGCACTACAACCATCAGCTACGATCCAATATTCGTTCATTTGCCGCACCAGATAATCACAACGGGGCTAACGACAATATTTGCTTACGATTCCAGTGGAAATGTGCAAGCCCGGACAGATACGGATGCGACCACTCAGACAATACCCTACAAGACGAACGGACAAACGAGGACATGGGCGTATACCTGGAACAACTTTTTGCTCGCGTCAGTTCAGAACCCTCGAACCGACAAGCAGTTGATAACGCGTTTCGGATATGACGGCGACGCGGCGTTGATTTCCATCACGGATGCTCTCAATCACATCACGTCTATCCCCTCCCATACGGCAGGTGGCCTTCCGCTGACGATCGTCAATCCCAACAACGTGAGCACGGCACTCACGTATGACGGCCGGCAAAGGCTCACGAGCAGCACTGTGACCACGGGGATGGGAGCACTCACCACGACGTATACCCTCGACCCCGTGGGCGAGCTCGCGAAGCTCACCCTTCCTGACAATTCGTTTTTTTCATATGACTATGACAGCGCGCATCGTTTGGTGGAGATTGCGGACACCCAAAATGAAAACATCCAGTACACACTGGATGCCTTGAGCGATATCACGGCAGGAAACACATTCGACTCCAATGAGGTGCTCCGCTACCAGCATTCCGCCACGTTTGACGCTTTGGGCAGAATCTTGACCGACGTCGGCGGGGCCGGCCAGACAACCGCATATAGCAATTATGACAACAACGGAAATGTGCAGACCATCACGGACCCGTTGATGCACGCAACCACGCAATCCTTTGACGCTCTCAACCGTCTCACGAAGTTCACCGATGCAAATATGGGCCTCACGCAATTCATGTACGACACGCATGATCGGATCACCCAGGTGACTGACGCGAATAACGATCCCACGCGCTACGCATATGACGGATTCGGAGACACGATTGGCCAGGCAAGCCCCGATTCTGCCAACACTGTTTACTACTATGACGGAGACCGAAACCTCACCAAGAAAATTGACGCCTTGAAGGTGACGGCCAACTTCACCTATGACCAACTCGATCGCGTTACGTCTCGCTCGTATCTCGCCGAGAAATCACAAAATGTTGCGTATGTTTACGACCAGAGAGGAATGAACTACTTTTTCGGGGTGGGACACCTTACCACGATGACGGATGATGCGGGCACCTTGACGCTGGGCTACGATGAGCGCGGAAATCTGGATAATGCACTGCGCGCCAAGGGAACAGCCACCCAGAATGTCTTCTACACCTATGACTTGGCAAGCCGGATTGCCAGCATCGAATATCCCTCTAGGATGACGGTGGCTTATCAGCGCGACAGCGATGGTAACGTCAGCAGCGTCACGGCACTCCCTCCTGGAGGGGGCACACCCCAAACAGTGGCCACCACAGCGTTCGCCCCCTTCGGCCCCCTCACTGCTCTGGCTTACGGGGATAACGAGACCTCCGCGCGCCAGTTTGATCTCGACTACCGTATGCAAAGCGTCACCGATGCCAATTCCACTGGCGTGAATCTGATGGCTTTCAACTACGTCTACGACATGGCCAATAATCTCAAGATGGTGACTGACCTTGTTAATCCTTCGAACGATCAATCACTTGGCTACGATGTAATCAATCGCCTAACGGGTGCGACCGGCAACTACGGCAACTACGCTTGGCAATACGATAAGGTAGGCAATCTGACGACGCTCATCGCGAATTCCGTCGCCACGATGTACGGCTATACTCCCGGCAGCAACCGGCTGGCTACGATCACGTCTGGGAATACAATCAATGTCCTCACGAACGCCAATGGCAACATCACGAAGATCCCACCCGCCAACAGCGGAGTTTCCGCAACCTTCGCGTACAATGCGGCCAATCGGCTGGCATCGGTCAGCGGTTCTCCGCTGGGCGCGACGTTTGCCTATGACGGGTTCGGCCGGAGAATTACCAAAACCGATCCGGGTACCCGTCCTATCGTCTATGCCTATGACCAGCAGGGCACTTTGCTAGAGGAGAACAATAGCGGCACTGTTACCGATTACATTTACGTCAATGGCATGCCGTTGGCAGTCCTCGCTTCCAGCGGAAAGAAAAGTGCACTATATTATGCGCACACGGACCGGCTGACAACACCACAGCTCGCAACGACCAACACACAGACAGCTGCGTGGAGCACGACGTACCAGCCCTACGGAACGACAGGACTAATCAATGGCTCGATTACCCAAAACTTAAGGTTCCCAGGGCAATATGCTGATGTGGAGACACATTTCTATTACAATCTGAATCGTGATTACATGCCCAATTTGGGGAGGTATCTCGAATCTGATTCGATCGGACTTGTTGCCGGGCCGAACCCCTATCTCTATGCTAATGCCAATCCGCCGAAGTTTGTTGATCCCAGCGGCCTTGAGCCTAATCTCAACTACGGCGGTAGTTGGCAGGGGCGTTTTCTTAATGTTCCAAACGCATATACTGTTCTTGGAGAAATCTACAAAGATCCACAAGGCAACCTGGCCATTGGTGGTGCCGATAGTCCAGACGCTCTAGCCTATAACATTTGGACCGACCGACATTACGTTTATGGTGAACCTGTTATAATATATGCCTGCACCGCTGGTATAGACGGTTTCGCACAACAGGTTGCATCTGCTCTCAATAAGCTTAACGCTCAATACAATCTGCCTACCAGTAATGTATATGGTCCGAATGGGTTCGTGAGTCCAATTCTCACGGGCTGGAGGGTAATTCCTCCGAATTGGTATCTTGGGGGTGTCGGGGCATTTTTCCCGTTGCCTTGGCCAGACGCTGGATGGAGTCACTATAAATAGCAATATATTACTATAATATCGATATTGACACTGACTGTTACAGGTAAGCAATCAGCGACGTACGATCTGATGCTATATAAACAGTGCAGATGTCAATGAACTGCACAATAAGAGCAGAGAGAGCAGCAAGGCAATGCGCCAGAGTTCTTTGTTCTTGAAGTATTTCCTGACGATTATAGTTAATGCCACAATATTCGCGAGGATGATGCGGAAGGGAAGGCTGTGAAAGGTGGTATCGATAGGAAGGAATACATAACATTGAAACCAGACGCCCCGACAGGCCCCGAGGTCGTGTGGTATTGCCTGCGCAGCAGTCGAAGTGAGATTTAGTAATATTAATGCTAGTATATATATGGTACGCATATCTATAACTGTCCAATGAAATGCCCGTGATACCTAATATTCTTGCTCGGGCCGTTTGGCAATAGTCTTTGATCTGTCCGAGGCGGCCCGGCCGGGCTAGTTTGTCTATTAGCCGTTCGTTGGGGAAATGCTTTTGTGGTGAGAACATCAACTCATCGTGGCGGGGTTGTCGTTTGTGAGGTTTTCTCCTGTTGCGCCTCAATCGCAAACCAGCAGCGCGACAGCTCCACCTCTGACCTGCCCCCTAAATCCGCAGGGTGGATCATACGACATTCGCACTCTGTGAGAGGGCGCCTTCCTCTGGCGTAGCGCGAAGCGCGGAGCCAGAGGAAGAGAGAAGTTGCCGCGCGAACTCAGCCGGAGTCGCATACTGCAGCGCGCTGTGCGGTCTCTCTTCATTGAACTCCCTCCGCCACGCGGCGATCTTCCGCCGCGCGTCCCACAGATTCTCAAACCAACTCACGTTCAGGCATTCGTCCCGCAACTTGCCGTGGAAACTTTCCACGTATCCGTTCTGCTGCGGCTTCCCTGGCTGAATGTGCACCAGCTCAATCCCTCGGTCGATGCACCAGGCCAGAAAATGCCGGCTGGTGAACTCCGGCCCGTTGTCGCAGCGAATCGCCAGCGGTTTTTCCCGCTCCTCGAGAATAGCCTCCAGCGCCCGCGTCACTCTCCGGCTCGCAAAGCTGGTGTCCACCTCCAGCGCCAGACATTCCCGCGTGCATTCGTCCACCACGCTGAGCACACGGATGGCTCGCCCTCCGGCGATCGCGTCGTGCGCGAAGTCCACCGCCCATTCCTGGTTCGCCGCCGTCAGCGCCCGCCGCGCCGAACCCTCCCGCACCAGCCTTTTTCGCGCTTTTCTCCGCACCGCCAGTCCCGCTTCCCGGTACACCCGAAAAACTCGCTTGTGATTTACCCGCTCTCCGCTGCTGCTCAACAAAATGTGCAACCGCCGGTATCCGAAGCGCGGCTTCCTCCGCGCCAGTTCCACCAACCGTTCCCGCAACTCTTCATCGCTCCGTCGGCTGCGGTACCGAAAACTTGATTCCGCGATCTCCATCAGCCCGCAAACCCTCTGCTGGCTTGCCGGATAGTTCCCGCGCAGCCAGCACACCTCTCCCCGCCGGTCTACGAGCTCCATCCGTTTTTTGAGATCACCGCTTTCAACATCTCTTTGTCCAAACTTAAATCCGCCACCAGCTTCTTCAACCGGTGATTCTCATCCTCGAGCTGCCGCAGCCGCTGCGCCTCGTTCACCTCCAGGCCGCCGTACTTCGCCTTCCACGCATAGATCGTGTGCTTCGATACTCCGAGCTCGCGACCAACATCCGCCGCGGTCCGTCCCGCCTCCACTTGTTTCAACGCTCCGATCATCTCCGCTTCGCTGTGCTTTCCCTTCGTCATGCCTCTCCTCCTTCCGCAGAATCATACATTCTTCCCTGCGCTTTGAGGGGGACAGGTCACCCCCGCCGTGTTTCCCGTTTGACCCGCCCGTAGCACCCCTGCCCTCTCGCTTTATGACGGCGACGTGAGCGTGCGGCGCTTGCGCGTCAATAACGAATTTTCCCCTGCCCCCAGGTGAAGTGATGGGGGCATTCCTCGCGCAAGCAAAATTCTATGACCCCCTCGCCTTGCCGCACGCTTTTCCGTGCGCCGTAAAGCGAGACCGCATTGGGCGGTCTTCAAACACGAAAGGAAAATCTTCATGATCAGCAACAAGGAAATTATGGGAGCTTACGAAATTCATTGTCGGGCGCTGGCGGAGGCCAACGCGCTTAACAAGACCGCTGTTTTCGACGCTCTCGCATCCGCCGGGATCACGTGCGTGGTCGTCACCTTCGATGGAGAGGGCGACAGCGGTCAAATCGAGAGAGTCCAAGCCTACGCGCAAAAGGGCGACACGAAGCTGCCATTCAAGGCAATTGAGGTTGCTCAGGCCGCCTGGAACGCCCAAAAACTGGATATTTCGTCTGTCCCTCTTGCCCAAGCTATCGAGACACTCTCCTACGACTACCTGGAGCAGGAACACGGCGGCTGGGAGAACAACGACGGGGCATACGGGGAATTCACCTTCCATGTCGCGGAACGGCGTATTGAACTCAGTTTTAATGGCCGCTTCACGGATTCCTTCCTTTCCAGCCACACTTTTTAGGGGGAATGAACATGGCACATCCATATCACCATTCCCTTTCCAGCGTGAAGAGGTGGGGCGGCACCGTTGACGATTTCCAGCGCATTCACGACTGGTTCGACGAATCCAAGAAACTCATCGCCGACTTTCGCCACCGGGCGCTACGCCATCATGCCGAAGGAATATTCATGGCCGAGACGATCTTTGGCTACACGATTACGCTCTCTACCGGTCGCGTCATTCCGACCCGGTGGATCGGCGAGCAGCATGTGCGCGAAGACCTGGGTTTCATTCCGTCCTTCGCCGACTGGGTGAAGGCGATTCGCCCCGAACCGTGGATGGGGCGCGCTCAGAAACTCGAAAATGTAAACCCGCTGGAGTTGGTTGCCGTGAGTGGAGGCGCTCGTGCCTGACCTATTCCAGAACTTGCTTGAAATCTCCACATCTATGGGTAGAGTACGCGGCATAACCACTACAGCTAGTGTCATGGCCACCCCTGCTTATAGAATAAGCCCCAGAAAAGCGCGCAATTCCAATCAGCTTGATCTTTTTGCCAGCCTCTTTATAAATCCAGCCGACGCGACTGCGCCGATTGAGACCCAGATAAAGCAGGTCAAGGCTGAAGATGGACGAGAAGAACCGCTTGCAAGAAATGATCTTGAGCCACTGGCTGGTTCACCAGCCGCAGATGGTCGAGGAGCTGCGCGGGAGCAATCGCCTGGAGCAGGCGATTTCAATGGCAGAGGAACGCACGACGGATCTTCTTTACGAACTGCTGTCGGTCAAGAAGATGCAGTATCAGGACGCCTGGGAGCTGGCGACACGGGAGTGGGCGTACTTGCCGACCGAGGTCCCCCGTTAGCTCCTGCCCTGCTTGACCCCGATCCCGCACCCCAAGAAAAACCTTCCCGCGATTTTCGGATAAGCGAATCCCACCGCATCGGCCAGGGCGGGCTGCACCAGAAGGCCCGCGACAACATCGCCGCCATACGAACGCTCAAATCCCTTGAAGCGGAAAACCGCGACGCGACCGATGCTGAAAAGTCCATCCTCGCCCGTTATGTCGGCTGGGGCGCGATGTCGGGAGCCTTCGACCGCTGGCAACCGGGCGAATGGAAAGAGATCGCCAGGGATATCGAAGCGCTTCTGACACCGGAGGAGTACGAGTCGGCGCGCGCCTCGACCCCGAACGCGCATTTCACGTCACCAATGGTCATCAAAGCGATATGGGACGGACTGGCGCACATGGGAGTCGGCAGAGATGCGCAGATACTGGAGCCCTCCGTCGGTGTGGGCCATTTCTTCGGACTGATGCCCGAATCGATGCAAGGCGCACACCGCACCGGCGTTGAACTCGATTCCATCACAGCGCGCATCGCGAGCAAGCTCTACCCGGATTCAACGATTTTCGCCAAGGGATTTGAAGAGACTCCTCTACCGGATAATTATTTCGATGTCGTCGTAGGCAACGTACCGTTTGGCGACTACGGCGTGCATGACCCGGCGATGAAGCCCCAGTTCACCCGCGCAATCCACGATTACTTCTTCGCCAAGTCCCTGGAAAAGCTCCGGCCCGGCGGCATCATGGCGCTCATTACCAGCCGCTACACGATGGATAAGGAGAACGACACCATCCGCAAGCATCTGGGGGAAAGCGCGGATCTGGTGGGCGCTATCCGCTTGCCCAATACCGCGTTCAAGGCCAATGCCGGGACGGCAGTCACCACCGACATTCTCTTCCTGCGCAAGCTACAGCCGGGAATCGCGCGCGCAGGGGAAGCCTGGCGCGAACTGGACAGTATAGAGACCCCGGACGGTCCCGCACACATCAATGAATACTTCACCCAAAATCCCCGCATGATGCTAGGCCAGATGAAACTGGAAGGCACGATGTACCGTGGTTCGGAGCCCACACTTGCCGGTGAACTCAGCCCTGCGCTCCTGTCATCGGCGGTCGCCGCCCTGCCCGAAGGCATATTCACGCCACGGGACAAGGGCCGCGCCCCTCCCCGGCCGGTCATTGCCGCCGAATCCTTCACCGGCATCAAGGAAGGCGCGTTCGCCGACCGCGACGGCCATCTTTTCATCCGTAACGGCTCCAGCTTCGACCCCGCTAACATTTCCCCCGATTCTGCCGCGCGCGTTCGCGGCATGCTGACAGTCCGCGACGCCGTCCGGCAGGTCTTTACGACCCAGCTTGACGATGCACCCGAGGATGACATCGTCGAGGCCCGCCGGATTCTTAACCACGCGTACGACGCGTTTGTCTGGCGGCACGGCCCTATTTCCTCGCGGGAGAATATCAGGGCTTTTGCCGGCGACCCCGACCATCCCCTCCTCCTCTCCCTTGAAAATTACGACGCCGAAACGAAACGCGCCCAGAAGACGGCCATATTCGAGCGGCGCACGCTCGACAGGTACAAGCCCGCAGATCACGTGGAAACCGCAGCCGAATCGCTCGCCATTTCCCTGAATGAAACCGGCCATATCGACTGGCCGCGCATGACACAGCTCACGGGAAGGAACGAAAGACAGCTCCAGCGTGAACTGGGTAGCCTTGTTTACAGGAATCCATCCGCCGAATGGGAAACCGCCGACCGGTATTTGAGCGGTGATGTCCGTGCAAAACTCAAAGGGGCAGAAGCGGCAGCCGCCCTTAATCCTTCGTATTCCCGCAACGTCGAAGCGCTCAAAGCCGTCCAGCCCGCCGATCTGCAACCCGGCGACATCAGCGCGCGCCTTGGCTCCTCATGGATTCCCGCAAGCGATGTCGGTGATTTCATCTGCGAACTGCTGAGTGGTCCCCGTTATGCCGTCACCGTCGGCCATTCCGGGGCAATCGCCACCTGGGCATTGAACCTCAACTTTGATGCAAAGAACTCCGTCTCAAACACAACGACGCATGGCACCAACCGCATGAGGGCGTCCGAACTCATCGAGGATGCATTGAACGGCCGCACGCCCACCATTTACGACCAGCTCGACAAGGACACCCGCGTCATCAACCAGGCAGAAACGCTGGCGGCGCGTGAGAAGCAGCAGCAGTTGAAGGAGAAATTCAGCGAGTGGGTATGGCAGGACGAGGCGCGCGCCGAACGTCTCGCACGCTACTACAACGACACCTTCAACAATATCCGCCTGCGCACGTTCGACGGCTCGCACCTGACATTCCCCGGCATGAATCGCTCGATGCTCCGCAATAACGACCTCGATAAACATCAAAAGGACGCCGTGTGGCGCATGCTGCAAACCGACACCACGTTGCTCGCGCATTCCGTTGGCGCAGGAAAAACCTGGGAAATGGTTGCCGCCGCAATGGAGATGCGGCGACTGGGACTGGCGACCAAACCGATGATCGTGGTGCCCAACCATCTCGTGGAGCAATGGGGCGCAGCCTTCCTGATGCTCTACCCGCAGGCCAACATTCTGGTGGCGGGCAAGGATTACTTCACCACCGGCAATCGCCAGAAGGCGATGGCGCGCATCGCTACCGGAAATTATGACGCGGTCATCGTTTCCCACCGCTCATTTGAATTTCTGCCCGTCTCCGACGCGCTCTTCCAGCGCTTCGTCGATAAACAAATCGAGTTGCTGGAAAGCGCCGTCCTTGAGGCCAAGGCGCAGAGCGGCGACAACCGGCGCATCGTCAAGGAACTGGAAAAAGCAAAGAAACGACTGACCGCGAAAATCAAAGACCGCGCCGACCGCGAAAAGAAGGACAACGCGCTTACCTTTGAAGAACTTGGCGTTGACCAGATTTTCGTCGATGAAAGCGATCTCTACAAGAATCTCGGATTCGTCAGCAAAATGACCCGCATCGCCGGGTTGCCCAACACCGAGAGCAATCGTGCGCTCGACATGTTCATCAAGACCGGCTGTCTGCGCGAGCGCAACGGCGGACGCGGCGTTGTATTTGCAACCGGCACGCCGATATCAAACACGATGGCGGAAATGTACACGCTGCTTCGCTATCTCGCGCCGGAAATCCTTGCCGCTGCCGGTGTCGAGCATTTTGACGCCTGGGCGGCGAACTTCGGGGAAGCCGTCACCGCCCTGGAACTGGCTCCGGATGGCTCCGGCTACTGGATGCATACGCGCTTTGCCAAATTCGTCAATCTGCCTGAATTGCTCTCGATGTTCCGCTCGTTTGCCGATGTTCAGACCGCCGACATGCTGAAATTGCCACGTCCCGAGATTGAGGGCGGCAAGCCGCACGTGGTCGCCTCACCGGCATCGCCGGAGCTGAAGGAATTCGTGCAGACGCTGGTAGACCGCGCGCAGAGACTCCGCAACGGAGGTGTGGACCCCAGAGTGGACAACATGCTCAAAATCACCGGCGACGGCAGGAAGGCGGCGCTCGATATGCGCCTCGTTGGTGGTGACGTGCAAAGCGATGCCGATACGAAAGTCTCCCGCGCCATCAGCCGGATTTATCACACCTGGGAAACCACCAGGGACACGCGCTCAACCCAGTTGGTTTTTTGCGACCTTTCAACCCCCCATGCCGACCGCTTCAACGTCTACGATGACATCCGCCAAAAGCTCATTGAGAAAGGCATACCGGCAAAGGAAATCGCTTATATCCACGACGCAGAGACCGACGCCCAGAAAAAGGCCCTGTTCGATTCTGTGAACTGTGGCCGCGTACGCATCCTCATCGGTTCTACAGAAAAAATGGGAGCGGGAACCAACGTCCAGAAGCGCCTGAAGGCCATGCATCATCTCGACGCCCCGTGGAGGCCACGCGATATCGAGCAGCGCGAGGGCAGAATCTTGAGGCAGGGAAACGACCATGCCGCCGTCGATATCTACCGCTACGTCACCGAAGGCTCATTCGACGCCTATATGTGGCAAACGCTGGAAACAAAGGCCCGGTTCATCCAGCAGGTGATGAACGGCAGCGTCACCGTCCGTCAGGCCGAGGATCTCGAGGGCGGCGCGCTCACCTATGCGGAAATAAAGGCCATCGCTTCGGGTAATCCGGCAGTAATGGAAAAGGTCAAAGTCGATACCGAGGTTCGCAAGCTCGACCAGCTGCGCTCCTCCCACGTCAACCAGCAGCACAAAATTCGCTGGCAGATCCGTAGCATCCCTGAGCATATACGCCGTTCCCAGGACATTTCCAGGCGACTGGCCGAGGACATCGCTACCCGCGATGCGAATTCAAGCGACGACTTCTCTATGACGGTCGGCAAGCGGACATTTTCGGGCAAGGGAGCGCGCGAGGAAGCCGCCAAGGCTCTTAATGATGTCGTATTGTCGTGGCGCAATGACGAGACAGCCCAGGTCCGGGGACATTTCAGGGGATTCGAGATTGTCAGCCGCGGGCATCCCTTCAAATCGGAAGGCGACCCTGAAATCTTCCTCCGTAGCGCACAGACCTACCGCGCGCAACTCAATCCCGAAAATCCTCTTGGCACCATGCAGAGCATCGAGCACACGCTCCGGGCACTGGATCGCAGGGCTGAAGAAGAACACGAAGAATCCCAACGGCAGGAAAAAGCGTTGGTTGAATACAAGGCCCAGCTCGACCGCCCCTTCGAGCATGAACAGCGCCTCAAAGAGCTTCTCTGCAAACAGGCCGAGCTTAACCGCGCCCTTGATCTGGACAAAAATGAGCGCCAGATCGTCGAAGAGGCCCCGCAGACCACCGCGAAAGAGCCGGCCTCGGGGTTCGCGGCACGCGTGCAGTCTGACAGGCGCGAAGCAGCTATGACGCTTTAGGGGTATCCAGCGACTGCCGCATCACCGCCGCTGCCTCGATATTTCCATAAGCCAGCGCGTAGTCGATTGGGGTGATGCCCGTGTTGTCAGCCCTGTCTGGTTGAAGTCCAAGCGCCAGCAGTTCTCTGATGAACCTGATGTCGCCGAGATAAGCGGCCACGAACAGCATCGTTCTTCCGTTGCGATCCGGTTTCGTCACGTCACCCGCTGCGGCGATTGCCTGTGTTGCTTCCCGCGCTTTTTCGACTCCGGCAAGTTTGATATCCATGGGATCTCCATAATACCCCCCGCCGTGTTTCCCGGACTTGTTGAACGCCGATTCAATGCGCTGAACTCAATCACGCTCCTTTGGAATTTCGCCGCTGTCCATATGCCCGCTTCTTTGTAACGGCGCAGAATGCAGTCGCCGCTCGCTAGGGTCAATAAACGGATTTTTGGCTTCCGCCGCAAGCGGTCTCCCGAGAAGCCAAAAATCCTATGACCCACTCGCTATTCGCCTGCCTTTATCTGGCCGTAACGAAGCTGCATAGGGCGGCTTCAAAACAACCAAAGGAGAAAGTTTATGCGTAAATCAGCACTCATCATCGGCAACTTCACTGCAACGGAAACCGGCTTCACGGGCAAGATCGAGACCCTGGCTATCAATGCGAACGTCACCTTCGAGCACAATGACGACAAGGCGCAGGACAACCACCCTGACTTCGCCATCATTTCCGGGGGCAAGGAAATCGGCGTCGCATGGGACAGGCCGGATGACCGGGGCCATTACATCTCGGTCAGCTTCGAGGAGCCGAGCTTTACTCCCGGCTTCTACACCCTCGTCAAAAGCGGAGTCGAGAAGGGCTATGGCTGGCCGCACGCCGACAGGTTTATGACGGCATTCCGGGCGGCGGGATTCCGCCCGGTTGGGCATCTGGTATTCCCCAAGCGTTATTCGTCCTCGGTGGGCCATGTCCGCTGCCAGCATGAATGCGCCTATCTGCTGGCAAAGGGCAATCCCAGAGCGACCTCTCCTGTAGGAGATGTTCTTGACTGGCACGGCTATACGGGAAACAAGCTGCACCCGACGCAAAAGCCGGTCTCAATCCTTCTGCCGCTCATTAAGAATTACTCGGCTTCGCGAGGCCTTGTGCTCGACCCGTTCGCAGGTTCAGGCTCAACATTGCTCGCCGCGAAGATGTTGGGGAGGAACTGGCTGGGTGTGGAAATGGATGCGAAGTATCACTCCGTCGCCACCAAACGCCTCGAACCACCGCAATAATCCCACCGTGCCGCGCGCAGCGTTAGTAGGCCAATCTTGATTGGCCTACTAGCTGTTGTGTGTATCGCTTGCCAAAGGGCGAATCGCGCGCTAGAGTCCTCTAAAATAAATCTTCACTCCAACCGGATTGGAAATGCCCCGCCCTGCCAATTTCAGCGAACGCTTCGCCCCGCAGGCCTATCAGCCCCGCGCTCCACAACCTCAAAACGCTGAGTTCCCGGACCTGGCCAATACCCGGCAATCCTTTCATCGCCCGCAGACATCCATCGGCGCGGGCTCGACGGGTCACTGGATTAAAATGGCCGGGATACTTTCGCCGCTGATCATCGGCGAAATAGTCAAAGACGCCGACAAGCGATGGCGCTGGATTCGCATCAGCGCAGTCGCCACCGCTCTTGTTTCAGAAGCCTTCTACGCCAACCGCGTGAGGCGACAGCGAGGAGAGCAGAAAGAGTGCTGCCGTTAGAACCTCAAGCCCGGCTTACGGCCTGTCTGCCTTATCAAGTCCGAGCAGCTCTTTTATGTCCCCGGCACTTGCCGCATCCAGCAAAGCCTTCAGTCTGCGTGGGTCAAGCGGCACGTCATCGCGCGTGACATGCAAATAATTCATCCGCGCATAACGGCGCGGAAATAGCATCTTGAAAAACCAATCGAGCACTCTTACGGACAGCTTTTCTCTGTACCCATTAGCCCACCTCCACGGCTCTCTCGCCTTCCGCTTCTAACGCGTTCACCCAGCCCGGTTTCTTGCCCTTCCCACTCCACACCAGCGTTTTGTTCGTCGGGTGCTGATATTGATGCCCGCTGTGATAGACGGGGCCTTTTGCAGATTTGGCTTTGCCGTGGCCGCCCAAGTCTTTCGGCGTCAGTCCCGCCGCCGTAAGGATCGCCCTGGCGTCGATTATGGCTTTTGCTTTGCGGTCTTCGTCGCGCTTTTGGAGTATTTCGTCTATCAGGCCCCGAGTGCCGCGCAGTTCATCGTCCTGCAGCTCGTTTAACGTAGCTGTGCTTATCATCGTCCTCTCCTTTGATTTCCTTCAAAATCTCCTCAAAATCCGGATAAGACTTCACACTCATGATGACGGGCTGGTCATCGGGATTGTCGTGTTCGAGCAGCGTCGCCTGCCTGCTTACCAGTTCCCGGATGCCGTTGAGCTGGCCCTCGCGAATCTGGTTTGTCAGGATGTTGAGCTTGTGGCCTTCTATTTCGATGGCGCGCTCGCCGAAGATTACTATCAGCCTTTCCCGATTGCCTTCATCGGTCCATTGGTAGCCCACGTAGTGCGACCAGGCGAAGCCTTCCGCGTGCCGGCCATCGCGGCGTTCGACGTGCAGGTTAAACGCCTGGGCGGTGTGCTGGCGCTCTTTCGTAAAACTCGCGCCATCATCCTGCCCGGCGGTGCTGGTATTGAGAATCCGTTCAAGCGTTCTACTTTTCGCATCAGGCATATCTCACCCCTTCCCGGCGTTGCCAGTAATCCGCGATGACATCTGCTCGTTGTTTGAGGAAACGGCCGATGCGATGGCGCTCGAACGAGCGGGAGAACCGCTTGCGCCAAGAATCCTTGAGCTTTGTATGCGTGAGTTCCACGGCGGAGAGACGCTCTCCTCCCCGAGCAATCGCGTCCCGGACTTCCTGCTTGTCCTCGACGTACACCTTTGCCATTTCCCGGCCACGGGAGGTGCTCACATACCATTGCTGCTGATTCGTCGCAGCCAGGGATTCATTTCCGACACCGATAAAGACGCGGTCTACGGTTTTCGATTGGCTCGCATAAGACGTATCGACATACCCGAGCGTCATATGCCCCCAGTCCTTGGGCAGCAGCTTGCCCTTTTCCAGGCGGATATCGCCTTCCTTGGTGAAGCCCTCGACTGTGAAAATGTCGCCGTTATTCACTTTGGTGCCCTTCTCCTGCCCTTCGACTTTGGCCTCACCGTTTTTCGTGATGCGAACACGGTCTCCTTTCGCAATCCCTATTTCGCGGGTACGCGAAACCATGAAGCGTTTCACTTTCTCGATGGGAAGCACTCCCTGAGTACCGTCTTTTCTCATAACCGTAACGCCATCCATTTGCCTTCCGGTCACGACCACCGCTTCACCTTTTTTGAATCCCCCGACCGTCGTGCGCGCGCCGTTAATCCTTCTGCGGGAGCCGGCAACGGCCTTATGAAAGTCAATGACCATTCCCGGCTCGTAATTCCGGATGTCGCCCTTTTGCGCCTCCGTCCAGTTGGTGGAGCGGCGAACAATAAATTCACGTTCCTTCCCGATAGTGCCGCGTTCTTTCAGTACGTCGCGCAATTCATTGGTCAGCCTTTGCCCTTCCGCGTGCGTGGGCGCGATGATTAGCGCTGACTTGCCCTCATCGACGGCCTCTAAGTAATCCTTGACCAGCATGTCGTGGCGTTCCTCGCCCATCGCCTCGACGATGCAGCCCATTTTATCCAGCGCGTCGAATCCCTTTTGCGCGGCCTTTCCCGAGCCTTGCGATATGGCCTCCACCGCCTTTCGGTATGCGGGGTCCGTCTGCCGGTGGATCTCTGTCAGCTTTGCCAGCCTCACGCCCGCTTCCTGCTCCAAAAGCCTAAAAGAATCGCCGGCTTCCACACTCGAATGTTGGGCATAGTCGCCCGAAAGAATTACACGATTGCCGTTTTCCTTCGCAAAATCCATTAAGCGGCGCATATCTACACTGGATACGAGCCCGGCCTCATCAATCCACAACACCTGCCCTCGCGTTTTTTCCTGAAGCTTTTCGTTCGTAAGAAGCATTTCAAGAGTTTGAGCATCCTTGAATCCTTCCTTCGCGAGGGTGTTCCTGGAAGCTTGAGACGAGGGTGCAAATGCGAAGACCTTCTTGCCCGATTCGCTTTCTATTGCGTCCCGCGTAGCCCGCATCATTGTCGTTTTACCGGTCCCGGCTTTTCCGACCACGCCCGTTACGGTGTCCCGGCTTTTGAGGATATGCAGGGCGGCCAGCTTTTGCTCTTCAGAGAGCCCGGATAATGCTTCTTCGAAAGATACAAACTCACCAAATTTGCTTTCTTTGGGTGCAGAGATTGATACAAATGGCTTTTGTTTCCTCTGCCCGTCCTTTGCGAACTGGAGCATGGCGATTTCGTTCCGGAGCACTGTCTTTGTCGTGGTCATTAACTGCCCCCCGCGTGTTTCCGCTATGACTTCCGGGTGCTGTGCTATATCGGCAACATCTTCGGGGCGAATGGAGCCGACGGCGTATGAAAGGGCTTCCGCTTTGAGGCGTTTTTCGGAAACGGCCGACGCATCCTGGAATGAATGCTGTAACGCATATTCCTTTGCCTGCTCAGGGGTAATGGGGTCGTCACCCTTGTTCCATCCCCTGGCCGCCGTCTGAATCGCCAGACGCTCCTCGGGCGTTAAGCGGCTGTCCCATTCGGCGCGCAATTCGGACATGCTCGCCTGGTCTTTGCTTTTCTTCTCCCGCGTCTTTCGCCCGAGCTTGCCTTTCGCTCCCGCGTCCTCCACGCCAAGCCGCTGCGCTTCGGCCTCGATAACGGCAGTGCGGCGGGAAAATTTCTCAATCGTGGAGCGGTCGATTCCGGCGAGCCTGAAGCTGTTGCCGTCCTTTTGAATTCCGTAGCCTAATTCCAAAAGCCTGTGGGCAAGGCGGGCGTGAAATGCAGACTGGTAATAGCCTTTATCGCGAACGATTTCTCCGAGCTGAATCGCTTTCCAGCGATTCTCGGTTTCATCATATGTAGCATTCAGGACCGTGGCATGTGCATGGAGTTGAGCGTCTGGAATGCCTTCCACTGGCCTTGTCGTCCGGTGAATGTGTTCGGCCCAAATCATCGAGCCGGTGGTTCTATCGGTGTCCTTACCGCCTTTACGAACCCGCGTTTGCACCGCCGTTTCAATTTCGGCCATCGTTTCGCGCACTGATTGACAGAATGCATCGAGCACGCGCTCATCGCCCTTCCCGCTCTCTCCACCCAATTCATAAGCGAGGGTGACCGATTTGGGTGCATCGAATGTAAAGTCCGTCAAAACGCGCCGGTCTTCGTCCGTGCGGGCAGTGAGCTGCTTGCCATCAGGGGTGAGATTCTCGCAGAGGCTGAAAAAATCTGATTGTTTGACCTCGCCCGATAATCCCAGCATCTCGGCACTCTTTCCGTGCCAGATGCCCTTCATTTCCGCCGAGTCTTTGCCGTAGTAATCACCGGGTGCAATATGCTGCGAGTAGTAGTCCTTCGCTGCCTTCGCGCCTTTAATGTGATTGATAAAAATCATCGTCGCTCATCGGTGTCTGAAAATAATTCGGTACAACCAAAACGGGTGCCGAGCAACTTGAAAATCCAAAATAAAATTTGCGTATAGACTTGTCCCCTAATTTTGATTAGGCCGCTATCGCTCCATTACACGACCGCGTCCTTGCGTTCGCTCAAAAGTTGCCGTCTGCGATTTGCCGTGGTCGGTCGGGCTCAGTGCGGATTGCTCTTTGCCCTGGTCGCCCTGATTGCGGATCAGCGCTTCCTTCCCGTCGCTGTGACCCGTTTGATCGCCCGGCGCTTCCGCCCGATGCTGCGTCGCGCGCTCCATTAGCTTCGCCGCCGGATGCGCCGCCTCGACCGCTTGGGCTTTTACTTCCGCAGGAAGGTTCTGGACGTTCGGCCTTTCTGTTTTTTGCTCTTGTGTGTTTTCGGCAACATCTTGTTGCTGTCCTGCCGGTCGGTTTTTTATGAAGTCGAGGAATGCCATGTTGTTCCCCTTTCGCGTTTACCGCACCTCTTTACGTATGGTGTATCCTGAACCGATCATGCGGTCCCTTCATCCACTCGACCACGTAGATTCGGATTGGTTCTGCAAACATGTGCTGCCTGAATTGACCCGGTTTTTCGAAGCCGCAACTACGGGCAAATTGCAATCCGCCGGCGAGAAACTGGGCAAGACAAGACAAGGCATAGGCAAGAGTTCCCAAAAAATAGAAAGAGCGCTCAGCGAATGGTTTAGTGACGTTTCGCTTCGCGATCGATCCCACCCCAAGACCTTTCGCCCGACGGAGGCCGGAGAAGCTCTGGTTCGTTTTGCTGAGGATGTCCTGGCACGAATGGAGCAATTCATGGACGAGATGCAGCATCTTCAAAACGGGGGAGAGGTGCGCGTTGCGACCATTTACGCCCCCTGGCTGACCTATGGTGCGCAGGTTGAGGCGGCCTTTAAAGAGCGCATGGCGAATGCCTCGGTAAACCTCCGGCTCATTACCGGACCAAAGTACATGGATAAAATCACCACCGAGGTCCGGGAAGGAAGGGCCGATGTCGGCATTACGAGCTACCCTCCCAAGGTCGCACCGCCCCTCGCGCTTACTCGGATGCCGGAACATCCAATGGTATTGATCTTCCCCACCAAGTATCGACGCCTGCCCAAAGAGAAGGAGGTTAAGCTGCAGAAGGTCATTAGTGACGACCCCGATCTGAAAATTGTTATCTTTCAACGCTCCTTCGATGTGCCCGTCACTAACAGGGTAATTGCATACGTGCGTGCCTGTGAGGCTGACCTCGGGCCAAGCCAGCGAATTGAAGTTGATAATCTCTCGCAGGCGAAAGACCTGCTGCTGACTCTTCCGGGAACCATCGGCATACTTCCAGAGCTGGCGGTTCGCAATGAAGTCGCGAAAGGGTGGCTCAAAGCGTACCGCCTTGATCCTCCGATGCAACTGTGGACGTGGGGCATTATCCATCGGGAAGAAACCTCCAAGCCCGCGGTGCGACATTTCCTGGATTGCCTCATTCGCATCGCAAAAGGCTGAGAATCGCCTTTTGGTTTCTTCACACGCCTGAGCTACCTCTAATCCGCTGTCCATCATGGGCCGATTCTAGGTCGATCAACATAGAAACTTCCATCTACTGGCCCCCCGCCTCACTTTAGAGCTTTCTAGTTTCCCAACTTCCCCCAAAAGCAACCCATTCGGCAAAAAAACCGGCAATTCGCGGGCAAATGGCTATTCGGTTAATGCGCGCGCAAAATGCGCACAGAAACTGAATTAAAGGAGACTGACAGTGAAACTGTTGAACAAAGTATTCCGAGTCGTAACGCTCTGCATCGCTGGCGGCGTCGCTGTCAACGCCCAGCAAAACTCGCCACCGCCCGCCGTGCAGCCAGCGCCCCAAGCGCAATCAGCGCCCAAGGCCGACTGCACACCGACACAACCCAAACCACCCACAGACGGGCAAAAGCCCTTCCACCTTCACCCGCCCGCGTGGGTTCAGCGGGCAATCAACGACGAGCGTGCGCAGATTGAAAACAAGACCGGCATTACCGTTCCGACGGTATCGCCGGACGATCTGGCAAAGTCGGCGCAGAAAGCACAACCGAAGCCGTGCACTCCAACGCCGGTCGCTTCCGTGCCTCCGGCCGGCACCAAGCAATAACGATCAGGGGCGGGCGCGCTCTCTTTTGGGCCGCCCGCCACTTTTCAAAGGAGTGTTATGAAGCTCGATCCGATTCTCGACAGAATAATTCTTTCCTTAACCGAGGTCGATGATCTAACCACCAGAGACGGTTGCAATGGAATTCTCATCTCAGGATCAGCATCGTCGGGAAAAACGAGCACAAGCGGGAGGCAATTTGCTCACGGCCTTCTAAGCATTCCCAAAAGCGGTGCGCTGATTTTGACTGCAAAAAATGAGGAAACCCGCAACTGGATTCGCTATGCCGAAGATTGCGGAAGAAGTAGGGACCTGATCGTATTTAATGCCGAATCAGGCCACATTTTCGATCCCCTCCATTACGAATTCACGCGGCCGGGCCGTGGTGCCGGCGACATGGAAAGCATTATCGATTTTTTCTCCACGCTCGTTTCCATCGGCAAGAAGGAGCAAGGCCACGGACACGATCCCTTCTGGGAGCGCGGCAACGAGCAGTTGATGCGCAATGTCATAAAGCTGCTGGAGCTGGCCGATGAGCGCATCTCGATTTCCAATATCGACCGATGCATTAAATCCCTTCCCACACGTCCCGGGGAACACGAAGAAGAGACCTGGCAAAAAGAATCCTACTGTGCGCAGCTTATCGCTTCCATCCGCGCACGCCAAGACACCCTGACTTCCGAGCAGTGGAGCGACTTGGACTTCGCTACTCAATTTATTTTCAAGAGGTGGCCTGCGTTTGACGAGCGGCCCAGAAGTTCCTTGGAAATGACCTGGAGCGGGATGGCGGACAAGTTTCTGTTCAACCCATTTAACCGCCTGTTTTGCAGCGGTAAATGCTCATTTACGCCGGAGATGACAACTCACGAGGGCAAGATCGTCATCTGCGACTTTCCGCTTCTGGAATACGGCCACGAAACCGGACGCCTGATCAATATCATGTTGAAACTCGTGTTTCAGCGCGCCTGGTTGCGACGCAACCTGTCGGAATCGCCGAATCCCGTTTTTCTCTGGCAGGACGAATTTCAGTATTTCTTAAGCCGTAGAGATAATTTTTTTCAGCAAACATGTCGCGGCAGCCGCGTTGTCGTCGTTTGCCTGACGCAGAACATCCTGAACTTGTCTGAAGAATTGGGCGAGGACCAGCCCGGCTCAAAGACGAAAAGCTTTCTGGGCAATCTCGCCATCAAGATTTTCCATCAGCAGAACGATACAGAGACCTGCAATTACGCTGCTGATCTCATCGGAAAAGAATACCGCTATCTGGATAATTTCAACGCCGGAAGCTCCGACAACAGCCATTCCCATATGGGCATCGGTGCCTCGCAACAGCTCGTCCATATTCTGGAGCCGGTTGAATTTTCCAGACTCTTGAAACCTGATTTTTCCAACAAATACGCCCAGGCAATCGTTTACGCCGGGGGCAAAACGTTCAACGCAACCAAAACCGAGCAAAACCCGAAAGGGCAGAATTTTCTTTCAGTACTTTTTTCAAGGGAATAAGGAGGCAACATGCAAAACCAGACGCAAGCTCAGCAGCCTGCAATGAGCATCGAGCAATTGCACAACTTCGCAATGAACGTTGTCGAAAACGTGTGCAGCATGGTGTGCATGCCGGTAGAGGTGATTTTGCGTCCCCAATACGGCACGCGCTATTTCGCGATTCCCACGGTCTTTTTCTCAGCCATGCTGATGATCTTCCTGCCGCTGTTTTCCTCACTGGTGACAGGCGTCGTCAGCATGATCCCGTTCACGCATGTCCAGATGCCGGTTGGCCTTTTCGGTCTGGGCTCATTCTCCACGCTCTATTTCCTGCTGGTATTTTTTCACGGCTTTCGACTGTATCGCAGGATGATTTTCATGAATTTGGAAAAAAATTCCGAATTCGAAGGGCCGCCCCTCCCCTTTTTCCGCCTGATTCCGGGAAGCCAGAGCTTTTACTTTACCCGCATCGTCCTGGAGCCCGCTTTCGTTTTTGTTGCGGCGAGTCTGCTGGAACGGATATTCATTATCCAGTCCGGCCTCTCCACCTACCTGCATATCGCTGCTTTCATGCTCGCCATGAAGAATTTCATCGGCTGGCACCACGGATGGGAATTCATCCGGACACTTTTGGACATGCAATATATCGGCCCCATCATCGCCAAATTCATCCACGACACGGCGACCAACGACGAACTGGCGTCGGCTCATCTCACGAGCCTGCCAAAGAATCTTTCACCCGAGATGCGCCGAGCTGTAGGGCTAAATTTCGCACGTGTGCATTCCATCGAGGATGACGTGAAGGCAGCTCAAGGAAATGAGGAAGGGAGAAAATCATGAACACTATCATCAAGAGTAGAAAGTTTATGTGGCTGGTCGGTGCCGTCCTGGTGGGCCTCTATTTTTCTCCGTCGTTGTTTCATGTCGCCCTTGAGGTGACCAGCCGCCGTCCGGTGGCTTCCGCCGCCCCGGCGGCACAACCCGCTCGAACGGCAGCGGCAGCAATCACCGCACCAGTCCCGGTGCCGGCGGCGACATCCCCCATAGCAGCGTCCCCGTCCGCCCCTGCTGACCCCTTCCCAAAGCTGTTGGGCAGTTGGGGCGGGACCGTCCTCTTGCGCGTTCAGGGACTGTGCTTTTTCAATTTCGAGCTGCGGCAGGATCAGAACAATCAGGGCCAGTACCTGGGCAATTCGACCATGCGCTGCACTTCTTTCGCCCTGCCCTCCGCCCGCAAGGTGAATCCGATGATCGGTTTGCTCAACGGCTCTCCGGTTTCAACGATACTGACCGGATCGGTGGTGGCGGGATCGCTGCATTTCCACGTCAACAAGACCATCGGTGAGCACTGTGCGCCGACGGAATTCATTCTCACGCCGTTTGGCTCTTCCCAGCTGGCGATGGAATGGAAAGACCCGTCTTGCGGGGATGGGGAGGGAATGCTTTTAAGGAGCAAATAGGAGGCTTTTATGACTCCGGAGCCGTTTGTTTCCGCTGATACTGCTTCGAAGTTTCTGTCCATCAAGCGCCGGTATCTTCTTGCGCTGGCCCGCAAGGGCATCGCCGGCGCTTACGCCTTGGGCACCGGCACCGTCCGGAAGGTCTGGGTGTTCCGCCTTTCCGAACTGGCGGCCGCCATCGCCGGCAAAACACACTGATCCACAAAAAGGAGGAACTGTGCGATCCTGCATCCGGCAGTCCCCGCTGAAAAGAGGAGTCATGGCTTATCAGCGAGGATCGATTAGAAGAGTTGCACGCAAGGAAGGAGTTTGCTGGGTGCTGCGCTACCGCGTCTCAAAACCAGACGGAGGCAGGGTCGAGAACACCATTCCGGTGGGTCTCGTACGGGCCTTCCCCAAGGAGAAAGATGCCTGGCGTGAAGTGGACAGGCTCAGATTGCTTGTCCGCATCAACGAAGCCCCCTCCCCTGCCCGCATCAAATTCGACGCTCTTGCCGAGCATTATCTGAAGGCAGACTTCGGAGCGGATGCCGTCAGGCCGAAATCGCAAAACACCATCGCGATCACAGAACACATCGTCCGTCATTACCTCGTTGCTCACTGGGGCAATGAGTTTGCGGAGGATCTCAAACCACTCGACATTCAGCGCTGGCTCAAATCGCTCAACGCTGAAAACAAACTTGCATGGACCACGATCTCGAAAATTCGGGGTGTCATGAGCCGCATCTACAAGGTCGGAATCCTGCACGAGCGTGTTGCACGAAATCCGGTGCAGCACGTGGAGACACGCTCTAAAACCGATTACAAGGCCATTATTCTTACCCCGGCCCAGACCCTTGCGATTCTGCAAGGCATCCCCAGTATCCTGCATCGCACCCTGGTGCTCACCTGTGCCGCCACCGCGCTCCGTGCTTCGGAGATTCTGGCGTTGCGCTGGTCGGACATCCGGTGGGATGAGGGAAGGATTCGGGTTTCAAAGCGCTGGGCAAGAGGCGATGGCCCGACGAAAACTGCGGCGTCAGACGGATATGTACCGCTGCACTCCGAACTGGCGCAGCATCTACGCCTGTGGCAAGCGCAGACGCCCTACACCCAAGGGACGGATTTCGTTTTTCCATCGTACAAGGCGAAGGGCCGCGTGCCCCTCTCCGCATCCATATTTGTCCGTAGTCACTTGCGGCCGGCCGCAATCCTGGCCGGTGTACAAGTCGAAAAAGGCCAGCGGTTCGGACTTCACAATCTGCGTCATAGTCTGAGCAACTGGCTGGTGAACAAGGGCAAAGTCGAACCCAAGACCGTGCAGGGCATCTTGCGTCATTCGAGGATTCAGACCACGCTTGATCTCTACACCCAAAATGATAGCGATGAAACCCGCGCAGCCCAGGGAGAATTTCTGAAAGCTTTGGGCATGCGCACGGAGTTGGTGCAATGAACTTGTGGGTTGAGTTGTGGGTTGGAGTTTTTGGGCCGATGACCCGCAAGTGTATGAAAAATATGGTAGGCCCGTGGGGACTCGAACCCCAGACCTCTACCGTGTCAAGGTAGCGCTCTAACCAACTGAGCTACGGGCCTTCTCTTGAGGAATCAATCAGTTAAGCAATTCCGATTCTAGCGCAGAATTGATTCGGTTATCAATTTGGCGCATTAGCAAATTACTGCTGCACGTGCTGGTTGATGGGGGCGGCAGCAATTCAGGCCGTTGGATTTATTCTTCGCCGAGGAAGCTCAGGTCCTTTATGGTGCAGTGCCTTGACAGCTCCAAGGGATGCCGCTATCCTGACATAGCAACAGGGCAGCAAACCGGAGGGTCGTCCCCGCCCCTTCCGCCCTTGAGGACGTTTTTTCAAAACGTCACTCAGCCTATTTGAAACTAAGATGGTTAGCAACATCTGCAAAAATCCCGGAATGGTCTTACCGCATCTTCATCTACGGCCATGCCGCTAAACCACTTCTGATAATGACCAGGCATATTGAATCGGCAGCCCTTCGCCGGGCGTTAAAGACGCTTCGCCCTTATCCGAAGGTTATACCAGGGGCCGGCTCACTCGACGGCGCGCCGCTCTCCACGATGCAGGAACAGCTATGGTTCCTTTCCAACATCCACCATAGCCTTCCCGTGTATCTGACCTCGCAGGCGTGGCTTATTGAAGGCCCGTTAGATCCCGAATGCCTGTGGAAAACGTTCATGGAAATCGTGCGGCATCATGAGGTGCTGAGGAGCAACTTCCGTGAAGCAGAAGGGAAGCCGGTGAGCGTACTGAATCCGTCTGAGCCGATTTTCCGCGAAATCGTTGATGTAAGTGGAAGTCCGGATCCAACGAGCGCCGCTGAGCAATTTCGCAGGGAATTTTACAGCCGTAGTTTTGATTTGTCTCGCGATCCGATGTTTCGGCCGGCTCTTATACGCCTGGGACCCACTCGCCACATACTTACTATTGTGATTCCTCATGCCGTATTCGATGGTGTCTGCCTCAGCATTTTTCTTCCTGATATGACGCGCATATACAGCGCTTTTCGCCATGGAGCGCGCGCGGATTGGCCTGAAACGCCGGTGCAATACCGGGATTTTGCCGTCTGGAACAGGCAATTCGTGGAAGGACACAAAGGGCGGAAGCAAATTGCCTACTGGGCCCGGCAATTGCGTGATTTACCTTCCTTGGAATTGCAGACGGACCACGCGCGACCAGTGGTGGCCAGCATGAAGGGCCGAGCCATCAAGTGGGAGTTTTCGTTAGAGCTGACGAGAGCTCTCGAGGCATTGGCCAAGAGCGAAAATGTCTCCGTCTTTATGATTTTGGTGGCAGCCCTTCAGATAGTGCTCCATCGCTATACGGGGCAGGAGGACTTTGCCGTAGGCACCATGTTTGCCAACCGCGCCCGGCGCGAATTGAAACGTGTTATTGGGATGTTTACTAATGAAATCGTATTGCGGGCGAACGTCGCGGGCGATCCGTCATTTGCGGACATGGCGAAGCGGGTGCGGGAAGTGATGATCTGGGCTTCCCTGAATCAAGACGCTCCCTTCGCCAAGGTGGTGGAAACGGTAAACCCGGCACGGATCCAGAATAGGAATCCTCTTTTTGATGTGCTGATCGTGCAACAGAAGGCCGCCTGGGAAGTTTGGGAACTGGAAGGATGCAACGTTGCATGCGATCTTCCGCTGCCCTGCGATGATGGAATTTCCGAATACAACATGGCTATTTATGCTACCGAAGGCGGAAAGCAACTGCACGGTTCGATAGATTTCGCGACCGATTTTTACGAGGAAGCCACGGTGAGGCGCCTCTGGGAACACGTGCGGGTATTGCTGGAAGCCGGGGTGAAAAACCCTGGGGAACGAATTTCCCAATTGCCTGTATTCGCCCCACGGGAGCGCCAGCAGCTGCTGGTCGATTGGAATCGCACGGAGGAGCAATATCCGCAGCAAACCCTGCAGGAACTCTTTGAAGCCCAAGCGGAGCTTACGCCAGACAAGACGGCTGTAATTGACGGCGGTCGACCGTTTTCGTTCCGCTACCTCAACCAGAAAGCCAATCAGCTGGCGCGACATTTGCAGCGGTGGGGAGTTAAAGCGGAAGAGCCGGTGGGAGTTTCATTCGAGCGCTCCGTCGACCTGATGGTTGCGCTGCTGGGAATTTTGAAAGCAGGAGCCGCATGGGTCCCACTCGATCCGGCTTATCCGAATCAGCGGCTGGCCTACATGCAGCAGGACGCCGGCATTCGCGTTCATCTCACCCAGGAACAATGGCTGCCGGACTTGCCTCGAAACGCGGAGAAATTGCTCTGCCTGGACCGCGACTGGCCGGAAATCGAGCGGGAAGAATCGGGAAATCTTAACGTTCGCTGCACGCCCGATAACATCGCATACATCATCTATACCTCGGGTTCCACGGGCCGTCCGAAGGGTGTCGAAGGATTGCATCGCGGAATCGTCAATCGTCTTCAGTGGATGTGGAAGCAATTTCCGTTCGCGACGGATGAAGTGGCCTGCGCGCGAGCGCCCTTGAACTTCGTGGATTCGGTGTGGGAACTGTTCGGACCGCTGTTACAAGGGATCCCCAACGTTCTGATTCCGGACACAGCCGCGCGTGATCCACAGGCATTGGTCGAGATGCTGGAACAAGCCGGCGTGACACGGCTGGTGTTGGTACCTTCACTGCTGCGCGTGGTTCTGGAAGCCTGTCCGGACGCCGGCGCACGCCTAGCGGCGTTGCGCGTGGTGGTGAGTAGCGGCGAGGCGTTACCGCTTGCCTTGGCGGAACGGTTTCATGCGACGTTCCCACATGCAAAGCTGATCAATCTTTACGGCGCGACCGAAGTGGCCGCTGACGTCACCTGGTATGAAACGAAGGCCGGTGAAGAGACTGTGCCGATTGGCCGTCCCATAGCCAACACCCAAGCGTTTATTCTGGATGCGCAGCGTCAACTAGCACTCAGCGGAGCGAAGGGTGAGCTTTACATTGGGGGCGCCGGATTGGCACGTGGTTATCATGGCCAGTCGGAGCTGACGGCCGAGCGTTTCGTTCCCAACCCATTTTCGAACCAGCCCGGAGCGCTCTTATACAAGACCGGCGACATGGCGCGATACAGCAATGACGGCAATATTCAGTACTTAGGAAGGGCGGATTACCAGGTGAAACTCCGCGGCGTTCGAGTTGAAATGGGTGAGGTGGAAAGCACACTGTCGCAAAATCCCCTGGTGGAACAAAGCGTAATCATGGCGCGAGAAGATGATCCGGGCGAGCTTCGCCTGGTTGCCTACGTTGTTCCGAAGGATAAGAGAACCGCCGAGAATGATGCCCAAATCTCCGCCTTGGTACGGGAACTCCGCGTCCGCCTGGAGGAACACCTCCCGGAATATATGGTGCCGTCGAGATTTGTCGTCCTAGCGGCGCTCCCACTAATGTCCAACGGGAAAATCAACCGCTTGGCGCTTCCGGATCCCCCCACGTTGCAGGCACGCGCTTCAAAGGAATTCGTCGAACCAAGAACAGAAATGGAAAGAAAGCTCGCCGCCATCTGGCGGGAAGTGCTGCGTAATAAAAAAATCGGCGCGGATGACAACTTCTTTGATTCCGGAGGGCATTCCCTGCTGCTGGTGAAAGTTCACGCAAAGTTAGTCTTGGTTGCGCCCCGGGCTGTAACGGTGACCGACTTATTTCGATTTCCGACGATTCGCTCCTTGGCAAGGTTTCTCAGCGAGACGCCTTCAGAAGGGAAGATGTTGCCCGATGCGCAAATGAGGGCTGCCCGCCAACTGGAAGCGCTCCGCTCCCGAAAGAAAGCTCCGTCTCAGCTTTAACGCTGACGCGAGGGGTTGGCCGGGCGGTTCGAAGAGATTTAGCAAAGTTGTATTTCACACCAGATATCGAGTTCGCGGATAGTTGGGTAGCCGCGGGCTAATGTGAATTGAACGGAAGCAGATGTTCCGCTAGATTGAAAGGGGTTGTATGAGTGCCGCAGGAAGTACGATCAAGGAACCCAACATGGCTTTGCCGGGAAACGCACCGTTCGCGGTCGGGTCTTTTTTCTCGGGCAGCCGCGGGCGCCTCTATATGATGGATTACCCCGCGGTGGGAGAACCGCGCGGGACAATCCTCTACGTGGCTCCGTTTGCAACGGAGGCCGGACATTCAAGGCGCGTAGTAGCGCGCCTGGCGCGGCTGCTTTCACAAAAAAACTACCGCACGGTGGTCGTGGATCATTACGGATGTGGAGACAGCGAAGGAAATTTTGAAGATGCGCGATGGGAAATTTGGCGCGAGGATACGCTTTCCGTCTGCGAATGGCTTGGCGCAAGCGGCTGCGAGCGTGTGATTTTGTGCGGCCTGCGCCTAGGGGCACTGCTGGCCGCCGAGGTGGCCACGTTATCGCCGCTTCCTGTCGAGCAATTGATCTTTTTCCAGCCTGCTCTGAATGGCGCAGCATCGCTCAGCCAATTTATTCGTTCGCATATGCAGCCCGAGGATTTGCCCGCTGAAATAGCGTTAAAAGTGTCAGATACTGGGCAACGCCGCACTCTTTCTCTTACGAATCCTGTAAACATTGACGGCTACCTTCTGGCGCCGGGATTGATTCGCACGATCGACAACTTAAAAATGGAGCCCTTCGGAGCGGGGATTCATGCTCCCATCCACTGGCTGCGAATTCTCAAGAGCAAGGACGAGCGGCCGAGTGCTGGAAGCCTGCGTGTGATTCAAAATTGGCGTGCGCATGGTCTTCGCGTGGACACCAGTAACATGTTCTCCTGGCCCTTCTGGGCGATTGCTACCGTCGCCACCACCGAGGACTTTTTCGCCACGCTGCCTGCCGCGTTTCCCGAGGCGTGATGAATCTATGACGGCTGAACTACCGATAAGCTTTCTCTGCGAGAACGACCGCATGTATGGAATCCTGCACTTGCCGGGGAAGCCCGCCAAGCGTGGAATTCTAATGGTCCAGGGGCGTCCGGCATACCGCGTGGGAACCCATCGCATTTATGTGGATTTGGCTCGAGCCTGGGCCGCCCAAGGCTATCCGGTGATGCGCATGGATTATCGCGGCTCCGGCGATTCGGAAGGGCCCGTGCCGATGTTCGAGGATACGCCGCGGGAACTCCGCGCCGCGCTTGATGCATACTTTGCAAACACGCCGGGCCTGGAAGAGGTTGTTGTGTGGGGCTCCTGCGCGGGCGCCGCCGACGCCATCAGCTACGCCAGCTCGGATCCGCGCATCACCGCGATGGGTTTTCTGAATCTTTGGGCTTACAGCGCGCGGGATCGTGCGCGCACCAGAATCCGGTATCACGCGGGTCTTTATTTGCGCAAAATGCGCAATCCCAGTTGGTGGAAAACCATGTTCAAGGGCGGAGTGAGCCTTAGAGCGAGCCTCCGCGAGCTTTTTCTGACGCTCCGCGAAGCTGCGGGAGGGAAAGCGGGGCCGCTGCGAACGTACAAGGCCCGCGAAGAGCTCGACGGCGTTTCATCGCTGATGCCGCCGGATGCGATGCGCTTCTATCACACCTATCGCGTGCCCGATTTGGCGCAGCGGCTGGGGCATCAACTTTCACAATTTCGCGGCAAGCTGATGTTTGTATTGTGCGGCGGGGACGTAATTGCTCAATCCTTTCTGAGCATGGCGGAAGCCGATCCGGTATGGAAGAAAGTTTTGGCGAATCCGTCGCTGACCCGCCGTGATCTGCCCGGCGCGGATCATGGTCTGCGGCGGCCTGAATGGCGCGCACAGGTGATCCAGTGGTCGCTGGGCTGGTTCGCCCAGTTATGAACGTCTAAATTCCGCTGCCGGAGATTTGCTTATCTATTCCGCGTCCTCATCCTCATAGCCGCCCCGCGCGGAGCGCACGCGTTCGGCCATGCCCGCAACCGTGGGAACCTCCAGCAAGCTGCGCAACGGCAATTCCAATTGAAATTCTGTGCGAATCTGCGCTATGAGCTGCGTGCCTAGCAGAGAGTGGCCGCCCAGGTCAAAGAAATTGTCGAACGGGCGCACCTGCTTCACTCCCAGAAGTTCGCACCAAATTTCCGAAATCTTCTTCTGAACCGGATCCATCACGACAGGTGCGGATTCCCCCTCTGTCGGTGTTTGCTTGGTTGTGCTTTCCGGCGCTGGACTTGCATGAGCACGTTTTTCCGCCATTGCGGCAGCCGCCGACGCCATGGTTGCCGCGGACGCCTCAAACTGGCGGCGGCGAGCCTCGACGCCTATACGAGAAACAATTATCTGAGGCAATCCGGCGGAAAGCGCGCGCGCGAATGCATCCGCGCCTTCTTCGGAGGCGATGCCCTCTTCGAGTGCCTTGCGGCGCTCTTCTTCCATGCCGCGAGGAGCAGGGACGTTGACGCCCATGCCTGCGTCGCGCCACAACTCCCAGTTTATCGATGTGACTCGCGGATGCGTCTCGCTCGCGCGGCTCTGTGCGTAGGCGTCCAGGAAAGCATTGGCCGCGGCATAATCCGCCTGACCGAAACCACCCACCAGGGAGCTTACTGAAGAGCACAGGGCCAGAAAATCCAATTTCTCGCCGCGAAATGCTTCGTCAAGGGCGAGCATCCCCTCTACTTTCGGCGCCAACACCTGCGCTGCATCGGCTGTGTGGTGGACGGAAATCATATTTCCGCCAGGCAAGCCGGCCGCGTGGATCACGCCATTGATCTCGCCGAACTCATCCTTCACTTTGCGTACGGCGTCCTGCACCTGCCCTGCATTCGTCACGTCCGCCGCGAGCACCATAACTTTCCCACCTGCCGCTTCGATAGCCTGGACAGCGCGAATCTTGCGCGCGGAAGCATCGTTACCGTAGGCGGCCACCCACTGGGCCCACATGGGGCGATCCGGCAGGGGAGAGCGTCCGAGCAAGGCCAGCTTGGCATGCTTCGTCTGCGCCAGGTATTTTGCCAATGCCAGGCCCACACCACCCATTCCGCCAGTAATGAAATAGACGCCGCCCTCGCGAAATGGCGCGCGTCCGGCGCTGGCTTCATCCAGGCGCAGCGCTTCGAAGCCTTGCACCCAGCGGCGCGCTCCGCGATAAGCAGCCACGGGGTCTTTGCTTCCAGGTTCGAATTCCGCCAGCAGTCGAGCTGCAAGTGAGGCACGTTGCTCATCCGTGGACGGCAGCGTGATATCCACCAAACCGCAATTCAGATGGGCATACTCAAGTGAAATCACTCGGCATGGGCCCAGCGCCAATGCCTTGCCGGGAACGATTTGCTCATCTCCGGTAACCGAGAATACATTATTGGTGATTACGCGAAACTCAGTCGGCGAGTTGGCCCCATGCTCACCGAGTGCCTGCGCAAGAGCCAAAACGCTCCACAAACCGCGCTCTTTGAGCCGTTCCAAATCCCCGGAATCGCTCTTCGTCGTGCCCCAGAAATGAGCCACCCGCTTCAGGGTCTTCCCTCCGCCACGGGCCGCGCGCACGACTTGTGAGTAGTCGTCAATATAAGCCGGACGAATCTGGTACTGGTTTTCACCAAGCTTGGCGAACCGGTCCGACGCGGTCACTGTTACCACGGATTGGCCGATCTTGGCGAGATGCTTCGTGAATTGCTCGGCCAAGCCGGCGTCATCGGCGAAAACCAGCCATGGACCTTCGCCGGCCGATGAGGATTCCTTTGCCGATACCGACTGCTTCCACATTGGAACTGAAAACGAATCTTGCATTTCTGACTTTCTCCCATTGTCGGCTGCCCTATCGGCACCAGACGATACTACTGTAGGCTTGAGTTTTTCCATCCAATAACGTTGGCGCTCGAACGGATACGTGGGAAGCGGAATGCGTCGAAGTTTTTCATGCACATGGAATCCCTTCCAATCCACATCGCCGCCCAGCAGCCATATTTGTCCCAGAGCTTGGAGACTAACATTCAGATCCCCTTTTTTCTCCTGCGGCGCCGGAAGTGACCTCAACACAGATTGATGGGCGGAATAATCCGGATGGCGGCGCACCAAACCGCCAAGAACCTGGCCGGGACCCACTTCCAAAAAGATGGCGCCTTCAATTTTCGCCAGCTCGGCAATGTTGTCGGCAAAGCGGACGGCTCCACGAATATGAGCAGACCAATACGCTGGACTGGCGGCTTCGGATTCTGTAATCCACTTTCCCGTGGTGTTGGAGGCGAATGGGATTTGCGGCGCTTGCTTCGGAAGGCGACCGACTGCTTGCTCGAATTCCTTCAATATGGGATCCATCATTCGCGAATGGAATGCGTGTGAAGTATGCAGCTTGCGGCATTCCACGCCTCGCGATTTGAGTGTGGCGGCAAGTTTTTCGATCGCATCATAATTGCCCGCAACCACGGTGGCACGAATTTCGTTGATGGTGGCGATATCGAGATCCAGACCTATCAGCGAGCGGACTTCCGCCTCCGGCAATGGGACTGCCAGCATGGAGCCGCGCGGAAGAGCCTGCATCAGGCGGCCGCGCGCGGCCACTAATCCAAGCGCGTCCCTGAGCGAAAAAACGCCCGCGAGGCACGCCGCCACATATTCTCCCACGCTGTGCCCGGCCATGCTGTGCGGGCGAATGCCCCATTCCATCCAAAGCTGCGCAAGAGCGTACTCCACCACGAAGAGAGCCGGCTGCGTTACGGCAGTTTCCATCAGGCGCTGCTGCGCTTCTTCCTGGTGCTGGGGAGTAGGAAAAAGCAGTTCGCGAAGATCAAACCCCGACGCGGCACGCAGTAGCTCGCAGCATTCGTCCACGTGTAGGCGAAATGTGGGTTCTGTTTTATACAAACCCTGACCCATTCCCGCATACTGCGTCCCTTGGCCCGGGAACAGAAAAACGCAAGGCCGCTCGCGCGGCGGCTCAGACGATGTGACCACGCGCGCGGGATCTATCGCCTTCAATGCTGTTGTGGCGTCTGCATGGGAAGCTACCAGATAACGCCGATGCGCGAAGGCCTTCCGACCGCTTTGAAGCGTGAAGGCTACGTCGGCCAGATTCGTCGCCGGATTTTTTTCGAGATAGGTTGCCAGGTTGGCCGTGGCAGCGTTCAGAGCCTCGTCGGAACGCGCGGAAAGAATCAGCAACTGTTCGGGCCGGAGACTGAGATTTTTTCCCCCCTTCGGAGCCTCCTCGAGCACGACATGCGCGTTTGTCCCGCCGATTCCAAAGGAACTCACGCCCGCTCGCCGCGGCATGCCGTCCGGCTTCCATTCACTCAGCTTCGTATTGACAAAAAATGGGCTATTCTCGAAATCAATTGCGGGATTGGGTTTCTGAAAATGCAGGCTGGGAGGAATTAGTCCATGCTCCAGGGCCAAAACCGTCTTGATGAGGCCTGCGATGCCCGCGGCCGAATCCATATGTCCGATATTGGACTTGGCCGAGCCAATGGCGCAGAACCCATTGCGCTGCGTCCCCAGCCGAAAAGCTTGTGTGAGCGCGGCAATCTCGATCGGATCTCCGAGTGACGTTCCTGTGCCATGCGCTTCGATGTAGGTGATGGTTTCCGGATTTACGCCGGCGAGCGCCTGCGCCGTGGCGATGACCTCGGCCTGCGAATCCAGACCCGGCGCCGTGTAACCAACTTTGTTCGAGCCGTCATTATTCAGCGCCCAGCCGCGAATCACGGCATGAATCGTGTCGCCATCCGTCTGCGCATCTTCCAGCCGTTTCAGAGCCACCACGCCGAGTCCATTAGTGAACAGTGTGCCGGTGGCATCCGCGTCGAACGGCCGGCAATGACCGTCGCGCGAATAAATCATTCCTTCCTGATAAACGTAGCCGGTTTTCTGCGGCACGCGAATCGCCACGCCACCGGCCAGTGCCATGTCACACTGCTGATCCAACAAACTCTGGCAAGCCATGCAGACGGCCACCAAGGCCGTCGAACAAGCTGTCTGCACGCCCATGCTCGGTCCGCGCAGATTCAGCTTGTAGGAAACGCGAGTGGCCAGATGGTCCTTGTCATTGCTGGTGAAAACCTGAAAGGGTCCCAGTTTTTGCACGATACCGGGATGCGAAAGAACATTGAACAAATAGAGGCTGATCAGGCTGCCGGCATACACTCCAATGGCGCCGGGATACGTTTCCGGATTGCAGCCCGCGTCCTCGAGCGCTTGCCAGCAGCATTCCAGGAAGAGCCGGTGCTGCGGGTCCAAAGTCTCGGCTTCGCGCGGGCTGAATCCAAAAAACTTCGCGTCGAACAGGTCCGCGTCATCCAGGAAGCCCCCAGCACTCACGAAGCCGGGCTGTTCACGGCTGGAAACTTCGAACCCTGACTCGTCCAGCTCTTCCGGCTTGATATTTGAAATGGATTCCACGCCGTCGCGGAGATTCTTCCAGAATTCCGCGATGTCACGCGCGCCGGGGAAACGCCCGCTCATCCCAACGACGGCAATGGCATTAGATGGATGGGACTCGGTCATGATTTCCTGTTCATTTCCCCTGTCTAATTCCGGTTACCGCGACGGATGCTGGGTTTTATCCGCGGATTTGCAGCTCTAGTACTCGACCCTGGGGTAGAACCATGCAGTCAGCAGAACCAGTACGGCGATCATCGGGATCGGAATAAGGAAGTCCAGCCACAGTCCATAGGTGCTCTGTCCCTTCGCCAGCATGCAGCCTCGCAATCCGTCCACAATATACGTCAGCGGATTGAAGATGCATATCCTGCGCAGCCACCAAGGCATCAGCGTCAGAGGATACAAGGCATTGCTGGCGAAAAAAAGCGGCGCGGTCAGCAATTGGTTTACGCCTAAGAAGCGTTCGCGGTTCTTCATGATGCAGGCGACCAGCATCGAGATCATGCAGAAAAGAGCGGAGCCGAGGATTACCAAAACCACCACGGCCAGTAGGGACAAGGGATTCCATCGCATCTTCACGCTGGCAAACGTGGCCAGGGCGTAGACAATTACAATCTGCGGAAGGTTCCGGAGCCCCGAGGCGATGGCCTTGCCTAGCACTAGCGCACCTCGTGAAGCCGGACTGACCAGAAATTTCTGAAGCAAGCCGAGGTCGCGTTCCCAAAGAAGGCCCACCCCGTAAATAACGGAAATAAATAAGACGCTTTGCGCCAGGATACCCGGCACAATGTAATCAATGTAACGCAGGTTGCTTCCCTTGAGCATATGAAAGGAGGAAAACACCGGCGCAAAAATAACGATCCACACGGTGGGCTGGATGACGCGGCCTAGAATTTCCACCGGGTCGTGCAGAAGCTTACGAACCTCGCCCTGGGTTACGGCGGCCGTTTCTCTCAGAAAACTGAATCTGGGCACCCGCTCAGTCCAGCCGCTTGGCTGTACGGCGACTTCGGAATGCATCCGAAAAGCCTCCTTCCTCAATTGTGCTGCCGGTATGAGCAATAAACACATCGTCCAGCGACGCCTCCGGACCGATCTCCGCCTTCAGCATCGGAATCGGGCCGCTAGCCACAATCTGGCCCTTGTTAAGAATCGCTACTTCATCGCAAAGCTCTTCCGCCTCGTGCATTTGGTGAGTGGTAATCAAAATGGTCATTCCATTTTTCTCGCGCAGCATGCGCAAGCGGTCCCAAATGGCGAACCGAGCCGAAGGGTCCAAACCCACCGTAGGCTCGTCCAGCACTAGTAGGGGCGGACGGTGCACCAGCGCAATGGCAATCTCGAGGCGGCGAATCATCCCACCGGAATATTTCTTCACCTGGGTCTTGGAAAACTCGGTCAGCGAGACCAGAGACAGAGCCTCTTCAATTCTTTCACGGCGCACCTTGCGCGGAACGTCATAGAGCTTGGCAAAAAGCTGCATGTTTTCGTCGCCCGTCAGAATGTGCTCGGCGGAGACAGCCTGCGGAATGTAGCCCAAATGGCGTCGCACGTCACGCGGTTGTTTGCAGATGTCGAATCCGGCGATAAGCGCGGTGCCGGAGCTGGGCGGCAGAATGGTGGTGAGCATCTTGATGGCCGTACTTTTCCCTGCTCCATTAGGGCCCAACAAACCGAAAATCGCGCCGGAAGGAATGTTCAGATTCATTCGATCTAATGCCGTCAACGCGCCGTAACGGCGAGTCAAATCCAGCGTCTGCAGCGCGTAGCTCTGCGAACGCGCGGGAGCTTCCGAACTCCTTTCCGGAACGGTCAAACCTGACTCCTTTGCTGACGGTTGTGGCATTCTGAATCCGTCACCAGGATTGGATACGTCCTCCCGGTCAAGATCCGTCCTTGTTTTTTCCAGGGCCTCGGTGCCTCTTGGGCTTTTCACCCGGAAGCGAAGCCCTCTTGGAGAGCCTCACATCGGATTGTGCCTATCATATTACCCTAAGACGCTTCCTGAACGAACTGTGTTGCTGTCCTTTGCCCGCAATTCATTAACATAAAATGAAGGCCGCGCCACGTCGGACATTGAGTCAACACGCCAATCCCGACCGTGCTCGCTGTTTTCCGTCGGCCGGAAATTCGTCAAACTGTGGCGTAATTTCGTGGCGCTCGAAGATGCTTTGCGCAGCATGTAAGAAGCCGCCAGGGAAAAGGCGCCGCCGTGCTTAGGAGGAAATTTTGAAAGCTCTTCGAATCTTGTCATGGCTCGTGATTTTCTGTTTGTGCAGTCCGCTTTGGGCCGACACGACTGCTGAAATGGTGGGAGGAGGAGCAGCCATCGGTTCATTGGTCGGCGTCCTCTTTGGCGGCGGTGAAGGAGCGGCTATCGGCGCGGCAGCCGGCGTGAGGAGCCGGACTAACGCAGATTTTCACTCGTGGCAAGCAGGTTGAAGTGGCCGCCGAAACACAGATGACGCTTCGCCTGGAATCCACCCTGATTCTCCAGCCGACTTCCTAGGCGTGCTGCAGCCTCTTATTACTTTGTTACCAGGCGTGAAGGCCGAGCATACTTGGGGCCGTTGCGCAAAATAGCCTCGTCTGCATCGTGTCAATCTGTGGTCCTTCGCAGGCACGCCAAGACGGGTGGTCTGTTAGTCCGAAACTCCCTCGACGACCGAATCGCCGGTGGTCGTGGGGAAGACTCGACTCAAGCGCCAGCCCGCTGCCGCAAATAAATCGCGGAACTGTTTCTCGCTGCGTTCGCACCCTCCGGGAAAGATCAGCATTTGCAGGTCGAGGAACTTGCCGGGCGAGAAGTCGTTGCCGGGCTGTATCACGCTGTCAACCACCAGCAGCCTGCCGCCCGGATTCACGCTGCTGCGGCAGGCTTTCAGAATCTTAACGCACTGGTCATCCGGCCAGTCATGAATAATATGTTTCATGATGTAGGCGTCGGCTCCGGCGGGAACTGAAGAAAACATATCGCCGGACGCGAAAGTGCATCGTTCCATCAGAGGTTTGAGGGGTCCGTCCTTGGCACCTTCGATCACGTGCGGCACATCGTAAAGTATTCCTCTCAATTTCGAATTCCTCTCCAAAATCGTCGCCAGCAGCGATCCATGCCCGCCGCCCACGTCCACGATGGAATGGATTCCGTCAAAAGAGTACGCCTCGGCCACAGCGGGACCGTCGATCATCGAGAGTCCGGTCATCGCATCATTGAAAATCTTCGCCTCCGCAGGGTACTGCTCAAAATATTCAAATACAGGCCTGCCATAAATCTGTTCGAGAGCTTGGCGGCCGGTCCGCACACAGTAGTCAAGATGCGACCACGCACGTCCATGCCACTCTCTGCCGCCCATGATTGCAAAGCTGCGAAGGCTGGGGTTCGTATTGCTGCGCAGAACGGCTGACATCGGTGTTTCCGAAAATCTCCCGTCGGCGCCCTCCGAGAGCACTCCCACACTTGCGGTGGCGCGCATGAGCCTGTATAGCGCTTGGGGCTGCGCTCCAATCGCGGTTGCCAGTTCCTCAACTGATTTTGGACCTGCTTCGACAAGGTCCGGGATTCCCAGTTGGGCCAGGCACGAGACTGCACCCGCGATATGGGCGCCTGTCAGCAACTGCAATACATTGAAATGGGCAGGTGGTGCTTGGTACTGTGCGGGCATTGAAGTCATTGTTGTCCACCGGGTTTTTATTTGGTCTTGGGAGCAGGCGACACTATACACCGCTTTTCAGAAACGCCGATCCTCGACAGATGAAATGCGGTAATTTCGGGCTCGCAAGGGCCCATTCCACCACATCCTACGACCACAGGAGCTATCGAAGTGCGTGATTCTTCGATCGAGATTCGAAGTGGGCGATCGTGCCGTTAGGTCCGGCGGCCCAGACATTCTCGCTGTCCAGTACGGCGATGGCGTTGAGGTTGAGGGAATCGGAGCGGGTCCAGCGAACGCCTCCATCGCTGCTGCTATCTTCGCCGTTTGGTCCGACGGCCACAAGAAAACTTTCGGTGATCAGAGCGACAGCAGAACGATATCCGCTGGGCTGGCTAGAGGCGAGGCGCCAAGTGACTCCGCGATCAAGTGAATAAGCTGCGCCGGCATTCGAGCTAGCTTGGTTCTTATAATCACCGCCGACGGCAACGACAGCGTTCCCCGAGCAAGCGATGGAGAAAATGCCAGACGAAGCGTTGCCCGCGGCAAGAGGCGTTTCTGAGACACCCCACGAGCGCCCGCCGTTTGAGGAATGAAACACACGCGCAGCGCTGCCGCCACCGGTTCCGAAATAAATCTCACCGGCACAAGCGGCCAGAGATGTATTGCCGGCGGCAAATGCGCCCTCGCCGGGAAGAGCGGCCGGCATGGAATCGCGCGGGAATTCGTTCCAATGTTCGCCATCGGTGGTGCGCAGGAGCACAAACTTTCCGTCAACGGGATCGCTAAGCGCAATGCACTCCCGGCGCGACATGCAGACGATGGCATCAAGGAAGATCGCCGCGCGGTCGCCGGTGTATTGCAATTTCCAGATTTGTCCGCCATCAATGGTCTTGTAGATACGCGATTTTTCGCCTTCGCCGCTGGACATGGCGTAAGCCGTGAAGGCATCGAACGCGCGAATCCCACGAAAATCCAGTGAATCGCCACCGGGAATGCGGAGCCGCTTCCAGGCTTTGCCGAGGTCGATGGAGCGTAGGATTACACCATTCGAGCCGGACGCCCAAACGACGGGCGAATGTGCGCCATTAGGATTCGGAGAATATACGACGCTGATGCTCCGAAGATTGGTGTCGAGACCCGTGGTCACGATGGACCAAGGGTGGGGATTCGCAGCGGCGAGGAGCAAACCGAAGAAAAAAAAGAGCACGACATCCATTTTAGCAGGGCGAGCCGGATTCCGCCGCTCCGCACAGCCCATGCCTGCGTGGACGTGCTCGTTTTCCGTCGGCTCTACTCTTTCTTGCGTTTCAGCGGATCGCCAATCGCGAGCAGGAAAATGGCGCTCCTGACTTTCGCGTGTAGCGAAAAGAATTCAATCACGTCATCTTCGAAGAAGGCCCCAACTCCTCATAGGCGCGCTCGCCGTGGAGCGCCTCATCCAGCCCAAGTTCTTCGCTGGCCTGGTCCACTCTTACCGGGGTGAACATATTGATGATCTTTAGCATCGCCAGTGTAAAGACGAACGCCCATACGGAAGAAAAAATTACCGCAACCAATTGTTTCATGAAAAAGCCCGGATCGCCGTGCAACAAGCCATTCGGACCCGTCGGATTGTAGGCTTGATTGGCAAAAACTCCCAGCAACAAGATGCCCAAAAAGCCTCCGACGCCGTGAACTCCCCAAACGTCGAGCGCGTCATCCCAGCGCAGCTTGTTCTTTAACTCGACCGCGAAGTAGCAAACCACTCCCGCAGCCAGGCCGATGATCACCGCCGTGCTAGGTGAGACGTAACCCGCCGCCGGGGTGATCGTCGCCAGCCCTGCCACGGCACCGGTAAGCAGCCCGAGCAATTTGGGTTTCCGCTCCAAAAACCAGGCAGTGAGCAGCCACGCCACTGCGGCGAAAGATGCGGCGATATCCGTATTGAGGAATGCCGCCGCGGTTACGGAGTCAACGCGCATCTCGCTACCGGCATTGAAGCCGTACCAACCAAACCACAGCAGCCCGGTTCCCAGCGCAACCAGCGGGATGCTGTGCGGTCCGCGGTCCACCACTCGCCGCCTGCCAACGTACAGCACGGAAGCAAGCGCCGCGATTCCAGCAATGTTATGCACCACAATGCCGCCGGCGAAATCCCTCACGCCCCACTGTTCCAGCAGCCCGCCTCCCCAAACCATGTGCACGAATGGGAAATACACGAATGTGAGCCAACCCGTCAGGAAAAGCAGGTACGCCTTGAATGTAACGCGGTTCGTGAACGCTCCAGAAATCAGCGCCGGCGTAATGATGGCAAACATCATCTGGTACGCAATGAAGACCAGCGCGGGAATTGTGTTGTTGGGAGAAGGAGTATTGAGGCTCACTCCGCGAAGACAGACGTTGTTAAGATTCCCGATGATTCCATGCCAATCGCCGCTGAAGCACACGGAATATCCATAGAGATACCAAATCACAGTGGTCCAGCCCATCGAAACGAAGCTCTGCATCATGATGGCCAGCACGTTTTTACGACCAACCAAACCGCCGTAAAAGAACGCAAGCCCTGGCGTCATCAGCATCACCAGGCTGGTGCATAAAATCATGAAGCCGGTATTGCCTGTATCCAAGTGAAGCATGTAGTCCCCTCTCGGCTGCAAAATAATGGTCGTGCAAACTGCTCGCGCCGTCACGCGGTGAAACGGTCCCAGCCCGTCCGTGCCGTCCAAACGGAAATTGCCATTTCCAGTCAAGACGGCAGCCGGAAACTGACCGCTACGATACGCCTGGGCGCATGTCTGGTGCAACGCCGCAGTTGTGCGGTGCAGCACGACGGAAAGAGGGGGTTGCGACTCCGAACGCTATTTTGCCAGTTGCTTCCGTATCGATTGCAATTCCCGCCGGTGTTTTCCGGTGATCCGGGGATATGCCATCTTTAGGCCAGTCAGCACATCAAGAACAATTTGAGAAACAATCAGCCTGGCGTTCTCCTTATCATCGGCGGGAACGACGTACCACGGCGCGTGATGGGTGCTTGTCGCATTCAAACAAGTTTCGTATGCTTTCATATACTGTTTCCAGTACTTCCTTTCGTGAATATCCGAGAAGCTAAATTTCCAGTTCTTGTTTGGGTCGTCAACGCGCTCAAGCAATCGCCTCCGTTGTTCGCCCTTCGAGAGGTGAAGAAATATCTTGATGATTTGAGTGCCGTTCCGATAAAGGTGGCTTTCCAGGTCCATGATGGAGCGATACCGATTCTCCCAAATGGTTTTCTCGTCGCGCGATTTCTCCGAAAGTCCCTCGTTGCGGAGCACTTCGGGATGCACTCGAACGATGAGTACCTCCTCATAATAGGAACGATTGAAGATGCCGATTCGCCCGCGCTCAGGTAGACGGCACGTTGCGCGCCAAAGAAAATCATGTTCCAGCTCCTCGGCGCTGGGCTGTTTAAAACTGTGAACCTCGCAGCCTTGTGGATCCACTCTCGACATAACGTGCCGGATGGTGCCGTCCTTGCCGGACGCGTCCATGCCTTGAAAGATCAGCAGCAACGCGTAACGGTTGGACGCGTAATGAAGTTGTTGCAGCGAGTTCAACCTCGCAACGTGTTTCTCCACAAGTTGTTGATACCGTTTTTTTGATTTGAAAAATGGCTTCACAACCGTCGGCCATTCTTCAAGTGTGAACCGTTTTCCGGGCCGTACACGAAAATCCCCTGAATGTATTTTCATCCTCTCCTCTCAATGTCGGCTGCATGGTCGGAGCCGGCAGTCATTTGCAACCATTCGCCCACAGAGTAAAGACATGGTATCGCCGCATTTGTTAAATGCGCATCAGATTCTTGTGCAATCGGACTTCAAGAGGCGGGTACAATGTAGTTCAGGAGGGGGCATGTCGAAATCGCGCAGAGAATTCCTAACTCGTACAGGTTTTGGACTGCTGGCAGTTGCTGCAGCGCGCCGAAGCGGAGCACAGCAGCCCACTCCATTGCCACCTGGAGCGCCGCCTGCATTCGGGACTACACCCGCTGTCGGACCCGAGGTGTCGGCATCCACATTCGCCGAGGCAGAGAAGCTGGTGCAGGTGGAATTGACGGCCGCTGAGCTCGCAGAGGCAGCTGGTAGTTGGCGCGTGAATATGGCGGCGCTCTATGAGCGGCGCACCGGGCCGCACAAGGTCGCTATCGAGCCATCGATTGCACCCTGGTCACGTTGGGACCCAGTGTTGCCGGGCCGAACCGCAGGCCCACAGCGCGAGAGATTCATTCGCAGCAAACCTAATTCAAGCCCATTGCCTGCGAGCGATGAGAGTATTGCATTTGCCCCGCTGACGCAGCTCTCGCGCTGGATCGAGGCCCGACAACTGAGTTCTGAAAGACTCACGCGAATTTATTTAGCACGCCTGAAACAATTTAATCCCGAGCTGCGCTGTGTTATCACGCTCACGCCCGATTTAGCGCTGGCGCAAGCCAAAAAGGCTGACCAGGAGATTCTTGCGGGAAAATATCGCGGACCACTCCACGGCATTCCTTGGGGAGCCAAAGATCTTCTTGATACTGCGGGAATTCCCACCACCTACGGCGCGGAGCCGTTCAGGAATCGCGTGCCCACGGACGACGCCGCAGTCGTGACGCGTCTGAACGAAGCTGGCGCCGTGTTGGTTGCTAAGTTGAGCATGGGTGCGCTGGCTCTCAACGACATCTGGTTCGGTGGACAGACGATGAATCCGTGGCTGCTCGAGGAAGGTTCCTCGGGATCGAGCGCGGGCCCGGGTGCCGCGACTGCGGCAGGATTGGTGGGGTTCGCCATTGGAAGCGAGACCGGCGGGAGCATCGTGAGCCCATCGATGCGCTGCGGAGTTACAGGACTGCGGCCCACGTTCGGGCGCGTCGCGCGCACAGGTGCTATGACATTGTGCTGGTCACTCGACAAGCTTGGACCCATGGCCCGTAGCGTCGAGGATACAATGCTCGTATTGCAGGCCATCACTGGTCCCGATGCCGCGGACGTGTCCAGCGTGCCGAGCAAACTTGATTTTGATTCCAGCGCAGGCGTTCAAGGGCTGCGCGTCGGCTACTTTCCAGGCTGGATGAAGGAGAATCCGGCCACGGACGTGGACCGCAACGCTCTTGAGACCATCAAGAAGTTGGGCATGGTGCCCGTCGAAGTTGTGCTTCCCGAGTGGCCGTACGATTCGCTCGACCTCATTCTCTTCGCTGAGGCAGCCGCTTCCTTCGAGGAAATCACGCTCAATCACGGTGTCGACCAGCTTAAAGTTCAGGTTCCCGACGCTTGGCCCAATATCTTCCGTCAGTCACGGTTCCTTTCTGCGGTTGATTTTGTGCAGAGTGATCGCCTCCGGCGCAAAGTGGCCTACGAGATGGGCCGCATCTTTTCTCAGGCGGACTTGCTCCTGGTGCCGTCACTGCGCGACGAAATGCTCACTATTACAAATTTCACAGGTCACCCGTCTCTCACGCTGCGTGCGGGCTTCGTCGAAGTGGCCGAAGCACGCAGCGATTGGGCACCCGACCCCAGCAAGCCATTGCCCAAATTCTCGCCGCCCCGCCGCGTGCCGCACGGCGTTACGCTTATTGGGCAATTGTTCGATGAAGGGAGGCTGGGACAAGCAGGGCTCGCGCTGGAACGCGAATTCGGTGTGGTAGGCGAGAGGCCGCCAGGTTTTTAGATTCACTGGGCTGTAAGAAAGTCATGTTCGATAACTGCGGCCCGCTAGATCGGGAGACGCAGGCGGGCTTCGCAGCCGGGCTGCGGCTCCCGGTTCCGCAGTGTTAGCGTGCCACCGTGGCCTTCGGCAATCTGCCGGCTCAGTACCAGGCCAATTCCGGAACCGCCCGGCTTCGTCGTGAAGAACGGCACAAAAATATTTGCAGGATTGGCCAAGCCACGACCTTCATCACGCACCCATACATCCAAGATTTGGCCTGTGCAATCCCATCCAAGTTCCACTAGGCCTCCTGTCTCTAATGATGCATCCACGGCGTTGCGAACCAGATTGATCAATAATTGTTCGAGTTGGGCCGCGTCGGCTTCAATGGAAGTTTCGGGTCCAGCCAGAATACGTACCGGAATCCGCCGCTCAACCGCTGCTACCCGGCGTACCCATCCGCTAATCTCCATAAGTTTCTTCGTCGGCGCGGGAAGACGCGCCAGCGCGGCATAAGCTCCCATGAATTGCGCCAGCGCGTCCGCTCGCGAAGCAATGATTCCCAGGCCGCTATGCATGTCCTCCTGCCAGTCAGTAGGGCGCTCGGTACGTTTCATCAAGTCGGCCAAGCTTTCGGCGACCGATTTGATCGGCGCTAGGGAATTATTCAACTCGTGCCCAAGCACGCGAATCAGCCGCTGCCAGGTTTGTCGTTCTTCTTCGCGCAATGCCTGGCTCAAATCAGAGACGAAAACCAATTCGTGTGGGAGCCCACTCTCGCGGAAGCGTGTTCGCCGTATTTCCCAGCGTCCAGTGCGCGCGGGAAATGCTATCGGAACCATGCGGCGATCTTCGCCGGTCAGTAAATCCGCGAGACCCAACTCTCCGGCGTCGTGATTGATCAGCGTCGGCGCCCGCTGGCCGAGCAACTGCTCTCCCGCGCGGTTTACCAGTCGCAGCGCACCATGCTTGTCAAAGCCGAAAACCGCGACATCAATTCCGTCCATCACCTTGCGCAGGAGCGTAGCCGCCTCCAGCGCCCCCAGCCTTTGCTCGTGCAGCGTGCGGCCGAGATCGTTCAGCTCGCGCAGCACTTCGCCCATGGCGTCGTTGCGTCGCGCCCCGCTGGCGCGAATTGAATAGTCCCCCTCTCGGAGGGCTGCAAGCAGGTTGGCTAGGGTGCGCAGGGAAAAGACAACGTGGTTCTGGGTGCTGAGTGCGAAGCCCGTCCAGGAGAAAAAAAGAAACACGGTGGCCAGCCAACGGAGGCGCGACGAAAAATCTCCCGTCCACAAGAGCAACAACGCCAGGAACGTGCCCGCCGCACCCGCCGCCAGCGCTCGGAGCAGAATGCGGCGCTCGTAAGGCAGTTTTCTCACAATTGATATTTTTGTATGCGCCGATACAGCGCACTGCGGCTCAATCCCAGTGCCCTGCTTGCATGGCTCACATTCCCGCCGTGCCGCGCCAGCGCCTTTCGAATTAGCAGGCGCTCCACGTCCTCGATCTCCATGTCCTCCAAATGCGGCATACCTTCTTTACGCCCCGGAAGACTCAAATCGCTCGCCAACACCTGCGTCCCCTGCGCCATCAGCACTGCGCGTTCCACGGAGTGATCCAGTTCGCGCACGTTGCCGGGCCAGGAGTGTTCCACGAGTAGTTTCAGCGCCACAGGCTCGAATCCTTCCATCGGTTTGCGATAACGCTGCGAATACTGCCGCAGAAAATAGATGGCAAGCAGCGGAATATCCTCGCGCCGTTCCCGCAGCGGGGGAAGCGCAATTTCAATCGTATTCAAGCGAAAAAGCAGGTCCTCGCGCAGACGATTGGCGGCTACTTCCGCGGGAATGTCCGCATTCGTGGCTGAAAAAATGCGAACGTCCATGCGCCGCGTAGCCGAAGATCCCACGCGCTCGATTTCTCCTGTTTCCAGCGCGCGCAGAAGCTTGGCCTGCAGGTTCATGGGCAGGTTGGCGATTTCATCCAGGAAGAGCGTACCGGTATGTGCCAACTCGAAGCGGCCGACACGGTCAATGCGGGCGTCCGTAAAGGCGCCTCGGACGTGCCCAAAAAGCTCACTCTCAAACACTCCTTCCGATAGCCCTCCGGCATTAACCGTGACGAATGGCTTGCCGGCCCGCGGGGAAAGCGCTTGCAGTGTTCTTGCTACCACGCCCTTTCCCGTTCCGTGTTCGCCGGTAATCAGCACGTTCGCGTCGGAAGGACCGATACGCGCGATCAAATCCATCACGGGCTGCATGGCGGGCGATTCCGCAATCATTACCGGACGGCCTTCGGCACGCAGCAGAAGATTTTCGGCCTCCAGCCGCTGGCTGCGGCGCAACGCGCGTGCGAGTTCAGTTTGCGTACGCAGAATTGCCAGCAAGTGCGCGTTCTCCCAGGGTTTTTGGACGAAGTCCTTAGCCCCGCGGCGCATTGCTTCCACGGCCAGATCCAGGCTCCCCCACGCCGTCATTACCACAATCGGCAATGTGCCATCCATTGCACGAATGCGGGAGAGAAGATCAAGGCCTTCCTGGCCGGAAGTTGTATCGCGCGTGTAATTCAAGTCCATCAGCACGGCATCGAATTCACGCGATTCCAGCGCGGTCTCCACTGCTGCCGGAGAAGCTACCGTCGTGACGTCGAAGCCTTCACCCTTTAGCAGCAGGCGAAGGGCTTCCCGCACGTGGGGTTGATCGTCGGCAACAAGGAAGCGCGGTGAATTGGAGGGCGCGGTCGTCATGGGTGCCTACTTCCGGGATGGATTCGCTCATGAGTGGGGCTCATATCAGTTCCGCAGGCACGCGAGTTTGCAAAGTCATATATACCACGCGTTATCGTCGAGGGATCTCATGGCCGGGATTCTTATAGCATACCGAGTTCCAAGCCATATTGCCCGAGTCAGGTACATGTAAGGTGTTATAAGAGATAGAAATGGCCGCGAAAATTGAACTGTGCGGTTTTGGGATTAGATCAATCGCCAGCGAACACTTGCTAGACTCCCAGCGGCAATCTACGAAGCTGGCGAGGAGAGAACCGGCGGGAATTGCCGCCGGCAATCCCCGCCGATAAAGCCTTGCATTGAAATGCTGTCTCTACTTCGGCACGGCAAAAAAGCCGTGAGCCACACCGCCAGCATCGGTCCATTGTCCTACGAGGTGGTCATCATTATTGATGCCCCGGGTGCGCGTTGCCGTGGAACTGGGGTAATCGATCTGCAGAAACTTTCCTTTGGCAGTTGCGTAACCGTGAAAAACACTCGAGCTGTCCTCAAACCAGCCTGTGGCCTGATTCTTGTCGTTGACTTTGTCCAGGACCGTGGCGATGCTGCTCGGGAAATCTATCTGCGTGTACTGGCCCTTCACGAGGGTGTAGCCATGTTCAGCCCCACCACTGTCGAGGAAGAGACCGACGATGACGCCCGAGGAGTTAATCCCCACCGCCTCGGTAGTTGTTGCGGATGGGTAATCAATCTCTGTAAAGGTTCCGTTTTGCTCGACGTAGCCATGCTCTCCAACTGAGTCAATAAACGCCCCCACTACGTCGCCTGCGTTGTTACTTCCATACGCATACGTGTCCTCGGCGCTTGGGTAATCGAAGGAGGCGAAGCCGGCCGATTTGCTGTAGGAATAGCCGTGGTTGACTCCGCTGGAGTCGGTGTAATAGCCGATGAGTTGATTCGAATCGTTAATTCCCCAGAGCTGGCTGGCGGAAGAGCCGGGGTAATCCATGTTCGTGAACGTACCCTTGACGAGCGTAAATCCATGGTCCACACCGGATGTATCCGTATAAAAACCCACGATCAAATTGGCACTATTTATCGTATTTCCCTGCGTGATGGTTGCGCTGGGATAGTCAAAAGAAGTGAAGTTGAAGGATACCGGCAGAGAGGTCGATTGCGCGTACGTCATCACTCCGGCAAACACCAGTGCGGTGATCACAAGCGCAGCGTATCCAACGGCGCGATTTTGAAGCTGTCGAATTTTCATCTTCGAATCCTCCTAAGTTAGATTCCAGCCTCGACCGAGAGGCCCGAAAACACGGGCAAATCATACTCCGGTGTCCAACGAGGTGTCCATGCTGAAAAAAATTGGCAAGTGGTATGCCGACTGGCGCAATGCGAAGGGCATTCGCCCATCGCAGAGCATTTAAGACGCGCGGCAGGAAGCGGCGAAATTCTCCGATGCGCACCGCAGCCCAAAAGCGAAGGTCCATGGTTTACAAAAGAAATCATCGAGCAGTGGCCAAAGAATTCCCATCACGCGGCAACTACCCGTTTTCACAGGTGGTGTCCCGGTCACTCGGGAACATCCCCCAGCCAGCAGAGCCCGTTCTCTCGCCGCAGCAATGCTTTTAGACTTAGTTCTGGGCAGGCCCTGGATTATCCTCGGTGCTGATGTCTTCGGTGGCCTGATCCATCACACCATTTTGGTGGTTGACCGCGGGTGTGCGCATCGGGGAAACTAGTTATCTGCGCAGTGCTTACGCCGCACTGCAGGGTGAATCCGATTGAATGATTTCGGGACATCGTCCCGCGCTGCCGCGATTTGGCGGACAGAGAGGCAGGTAGCCATGTCACATGAACTAATCGGCGAGCTTCTTCCTCCAACTCGTCTGATGCTTACTCCAGGTCCTTCGTGCGTGGATCCGCGCGTGTACCGCGCCATGTCCACGCCGCTGATAGGCCATCTCGATCCCTGGTTTATGGAAATGATGGCAGATGTACAGGTGCAGTTGCGGCAGGTTTTTCAGACCGACAATCGCATCACCTTCCCCATTTCTGCGTCCGGGTCCGGTGGAATTGAAGCGGCTGTGCTTAATGCCCTGGAAGAAGGGGACACCTGCATTGTTTGCGTAAATGGGTATTTTTCCGAGCGCATGGCGATAATCGCCGAGCGCGCCCCGGGCGTGAAAGTGATCCGCGTGGAAGCGCCCTATGGACGCACTGTGGATCCCGATGATATTCGCCGAGCGGCGAAGGGAAAGAAAATCAAATTTGTGGGATTGGCCCACGGAGAAACGTCTTCAGGCGTTGTGCAGGATCTTAACATCTACCGCGGAGTTGCCGATGAGTCAGATTCACTCTTGGTGGTGGATGCCGTGGCGACTCTCGCTGCTGTTCAGTTAAATGTGGATGCGCAGCGCTTGGACGTTTGCTTTAGCGGCTCACAGAAAGCTCTTAGCGCGCCGCCAGGTATGGCGCCGATCACGGTAGGTTCCCGCGTCGAGGATATTGTCCGCAACCGCAAGACGCCGGTGTGCAGTTGGTATTTCGATCTGGCGCCGGTGATGCATTATTGGGGTAAGGAACGCACATATCACCATACTCCGCCGATATCGCTCATCTACGGTATGCGCGAAGCGTTGCGTTTGGTGCTGGAAGAAGGCCTGGAAGCGCGCATCGAACGCCACCGGCAGAATCAGCAGGCGTTGATCGCGGGCCTCGAGGCCATGGGGCTGGAGATGTTTGTCACCAATCCGGTCGACCGATTGGTGAGCGTCACCGCGGTGCGTGTGCCCAAAGGCTTGAACGAACAGAGCGTCCGCCAGCAATTGTTGGATGAATTTAATATCGAAATTGCCAGCGGATTTGGACCCGTAAAAGGACAGATATGGCGCATCGGCTTGATGGGCTATTCGTGCCAGAAGAATAACGTGCTGCTGTTCCTAGCCGCTTTCGAGAAAGCTCTGCTGGACCACGGTGTCCACGTGCCGTCCGGAGCAGGCGTGGGGGCGGCCGTGCAAAGCTATCAGCAGCCTACGGCAGTGGCCGCAGCCGGCCGTTGACCGTGTCCGGCGGGTGCGGAAATAAAGCGGCACAGCAGAAACGGTAAGAGCGGGCCGATGACCGAGACCAGAACTGCTTTCATTCCGAATGCCGGCTCGATGAGCCAATTCATCGCGGCCTTCGATGTTCCTTCGAAGGTGACGGATTACGTCTATCACTGCCGCTTCTCGCATTTGTGGAACGGCATCGCCACGCGCCATGCCGATACCGTGGATTGCAAATTCTTCGTGGACGGCCGCAACGTCGTGGTCGGTTTATCGCATCCGGGAATGGTGGAGTTCCGCAATCGCGCGGGACGCAATCCCAGCGACCGCGAACTCAGTTACGTGGCGGCCGAATTTCTCCGTGAACGGCTCGAGCAGGAAGATGAGCACGCCCTCTACGATGTTCCCTCGGATAAAGTTTCTCAGCTGATGGACCAACTCGGAATTCGCTGATTTCTTTACCGCGAGCATACAGGAGCATCCGGAAACTGCCGTGTTGCGTTGAGGAATCTAGGGATTTTTTGCGTTCGCCACCGAAACCTTGATGTATCTTTAATGTGCTCGACTTATCCTACGCATCCGACAGCGTTTCGTTGCTGCCGTTGGCTGGTATGTCCCCGCCGGTCGACAATTCCGCTGCCTCCAGAATTGCTCCGCAATCCAGGCACTCGACATACTTCTCATGCTCGTCTTCCGCAATCAACCGCGTGCGCCGATGCTCGCATTTCGTGCCATCCGACATAGCCGCATCCTTCTCCTGAGCGCGATGATACCATCGCGCGGGTGCCCATCCTTCGTCGTCTCAAGAGTGGGCTGTTCCAGGCCGTTGCATCCGCTTGCTCTCTGCGTGGAAGGGTGATAATTTTCGGCGCGATGATGCACAGTGTCTTGTCGCCGTCATTCGAGGACGTGTGGGTTATGAGGCTGACAACTTTTCCATGACGGATTCCGCATCACCTGCGGGGCGGCTGGGCGTCGCGCTCTTCTACGCCATTTTGCTGGTGCTGGCGTGGCTCGTCTATCTGATTTTTCAGCCGCTGCTGGCGCCGCTGGCGTGGGCCTGCATCCTGGTGGTTATTTTTCACCCGCTGCAGGAACGGCTGGAGCGGCGCATGAGTCATCAATCTGCCGCGGCGCTGAACACATTACTGGTGACCCTGATTCTGGTGGTACCCTCCATTTTATTGGCGTCGGCGTTCATTCGTCAGGGATTGAACGAAGCTTCCAATGTGCAACGCATGGTGGCTAGAGGAAACTTCGGTTGGGCCACCAAGGGTTGGGTTTGGGTGCAACAACGCGTCCCGGGGCTGGAGAATACCGACCTTCCTACCCTGGTGCACGAGCAAGGCGAAAAGATTGCCGGCGCGGTGGCATCAGAACTGGGAACACTGCTGCGAAACGTTGTGCACTTCTTCTTTGACCTTCTGGTGATGTTGCTGGCCGTTTTTTATATTTTGCGCGACAGGGATGGAATCATGTCCAGCCTGCGCGCCCTGCTGCCGTTTACGCAATCGCAGAAGGAACGAATGATCGTGGAAGCGGACGAACTGATTCATGCCAGCGTGATTTTTACGCTGCTCTCCGCTGGAGTTCATGGGCTGGTGGGGGGCGTAATTTTCGCCGTCGCGGGAATTCCTGAGCCAATTTTTTGGGGCGTGTGCATGGCGTTTTTCTCGATTCTTCCGGTGGTGGGATCCGCCATAATATGGGCGCCGGCAATCCTGGTACTGATGGTGCACGGGCAATATGGCATGGCGATTTTGGTGTTAGTGACGTGCGCTGGAACCGCTGGAATGTTCGAATACATTGTGCGTCCGTGGCTAATCAGCGGGCGGGCGCAGTTAAGCGCCCTGGTGGTTTTCATCAGCGTTCTCGGCGGGCTCACCGTGTTCGGGCTTCTGGGAGTGGTGTTGGGGCCTATCATCGTGGCCACTGCCACCAGCGTGCTGGATATTTATCGCGCCGGTGACGAACCGCCCGACGAAATTCATCCGCCGTCTCGCGCCGTGCTACAGTAGCCGTCCATCGCGGAACAAATGAGCGAACGTTTGACAACGTCGATCCATGGCCTGCCGCCCGAAATGCTCCGTTGGCGCTGTGATCCGGCACAAATTCCCTGGGAGACCACGGCCGACGCTGAACCAGCATCGGGCGAGATGGGTCAGGAGCGTGCACTGCGGGCGCTCCGACTAGCCGTCACGATGCACGCTCCGGGCTATAACCTCTTCATCTGCGGCCTTTCCGGAAACAGCCGCGCTGACATGATGGTGCGGCTCATTCGTGAGATGAACATTGCCACAACGCCGGCGCCCGATCGCTGCTACGTCAATAGCTTTAAGAATGCGGATCGTCCGCGTCTGCTGACACTCACGCGAGGGCAAGCGTTGCCGTTCAAGAAGGAAATGGAATCAGGAATTGATTTCCTGCGCCGGCGAATTCCGCAGGTCTTCGAGGGCGATCCCTTCCAGCGGCAAAAAGCGCGCATCGTCGAGCGTTATACGCAACGCGAAAAAGAGTTGATGGATGACTTCACGCGCCGGATTGGTCGCGAACAGTTCGCCCTGGGGCGCATGCAGGTTGGCGCCGTCGCCCTTCCTGAGATTTTCCCCTTAATCGAAGGCGCTATGGTGCCCATCGAAGAAATTCCCAAGCTCGTGGAGGAGGGCAAGCTGGAAGCCGAGGCTGCCGCGGCGCTCGAAAGGAAGTACGACCAATTCCGGCAGGAATTTACGGTCGTTTATCGCAAGACTTTGGCTCTGTCACGCGAATTAGCCAGCGAGATGAGTTACCTCGAGCAGGAGGCTTCGTCCGTGCTGGTGGACGGCGTGATCGAGGAATTGAAGGAGAAATATATTCCGCCACAGGTCGCCGAATATCTGGAAGAGGTCCGCTATCACATTTTGGACAACCTCGAGCCTTTCAAGGAGCGGGAAGGGGAACAGGAACCGGGACCGGGAACCGCTGGTGACGAGCCGGGTCCTGCGGGCCGGCCCGAGAGGATGGATCGCGACCCCTTTCGCGTGTACGGCGTCAACGCTCTGCTGGCTCACAGCGAGGGCGAGGAATCTCCGGTTATTTTCGAAACCAGTCCGAATTATCCGAATCTTTTCGGCACTGTTCATCGCACCCATGATTCGCGCGGCGGTTGGAATTCCGATTTCATGGATCTACGCGGCGGTTCCATGCTGCGCGCCGATGGTGGATTTCTGGTGATGTATGCGCTTGACGCGCTGACGGAGCCGGCCGTTTGGCGGACGTTGAAGCGCGCGCTGAACCACCGGAAACTGGAAATGCAGCCTTCGGACATTTTCTTCCCCTTCAGCACCGCGGCGCTGAAGCCGGAGCCCGTGGATATCAATGTCAAAATTATTTTGATTGGCGACCGTCACCTCTACGAGCTTCTTTACAATTATGACGAGGATTTCCGGAAAATTTTCAAGGTGCGCGGCGAATTTAATGAAGAAGTGGCGCTCTCCGGCGAGACCATCCGCCAATTTGGCGGGCGATTGCGCAAGCTCACCGAGGACGAAAAACTTTCTCCGTTTGATCGCACTGCCGTCGCGGCGTTGATTGAATACGGCGTACGCCAGGCCGGACGGCGCGGCAAGGTGACGGCGCGGTTCAATGAAATTGCCGATCTGGGCCGCGAGTCCTTTTATATAGCATCCCAGGATGGCGGAAGCCCCATTACGGGGATGCACGTCCGTCGCGCGCTTGCGGAACGCATCGAACGCCACAATCTGATCGAAACGAAAATAGACGAAATGATCCAACAGGATGTTCTCTTGTTGGATACTACCGGCCTGCGGATCGGGCAGGTAAACGGCCTCAGCGTGCTGGAAATCGGCGGTTATGCTTTTGGAAAGCCAGTGCGCATTACTGCTTCCGTGGCCCTCGGTAAGGCCGGCATCATCAATATCGAGCGTGAATCCAACCTTAGCGGAAGTTTCCACGACAAGGGCGTGCAAATTATTTCCGGTTATCTGCGCGGCATGTTTGCGCAGGACAAGCCCTTGTCGCTTGCCGCCAGTTTGTGCTTTGAGCAGTCCTACGGAGGGGTGGATGGCGATTCCGCCAGCGCCGCGGAAATTTTCGCGATCCTTTCGGCGCTTTCCCGTCTGCCGATTCGCCAGGGAATTGCCGTTACCGGCTCGGTGAATCAGGATGGAGAAATTCAATCCATTGGCGGCGTCAACGAGAAAATTGAAGGTTTTTTTGAAGCTTGTCTCGTCAAGGGCGGGCTTACGGGTCAGCAGGGTGTCCTGATTCCGGTGGGCAATGTGGAAGATTTGATGTTGCGAGAAGACGTGATTGATGCCGTCGCGCAGAGCCAGTTCCATGTTTTCCCCATCGCGTCCATCGAGCAAGGGATTGAAATTCTCACTGGGCAGCCCTCCGGCCGCCGCGAACACAGCGGAGCCTTCCCGGAAGGTACAGTTTTTTCGCTAGTGGACCGCCGCCTTCGCACCATGGCCGAAACTCTTCGTGACTATCAATAAATGTTTGCATCAGATTTTTATTTTCGTATTCGCTCTGGAATTTTCTCGGTATGAAAACCAACTCCTCGTCCCCCGCCGCGAGTCTTCATGTATTGAATGACGAAATCATCGCGTGCCGGAAATGTCCGCGTCTGGTGGTTTATCGCGAAAGCGTGGCGCGCGAAAAGCGCCGGGCATTCATGGACTGGAATTATTGGGGTCGCCCCGTTCCCGGTTTCGGTGATCCGCGGGCGCAGCTGCTGATCCTGGGGCTGGCTCCCGCCGCGCATGGAGGCAACCGCACAGGCCGCGTCTTCACCGGCGACCGCTCGGGTGATTTTCTCTTCGGCCTGTTATACAAGGCTGGATTCGCCAGCCAGCCGAATTCGACTGATGTCGGCGACGGTCTTATGCTGCGCAATGCTTATGTCGCCGCGGCAGTACGCTGCGCGCCGCCCGCAAATCGTCCGCTCCCTTCGGAAATCGCCAATTGCCGCCCATATCTGGAACGTGAATTGGAAATTCTACGGCCGCGCGCACTCCTGGCGCTCGGCGGCCTGGCGTTCAACGCCTATCTGAATATCCTGAAGGATCGTGGCGTAATTCCTTCCCGCGCCGCGTTTCGCTTCGCCCACGCCGCTGAGTACGAATTGCCAGTGCCCTGGCCTCACCTCTTCGCTTCCTACCATCCAAGCCAGCAAAATACCTTCACCGGCAAGCTCACCGAAGCCATGTTTCTCCGCCTCCTCGATCGCATTCAGATGTTCTCAGCGGCGACCAAGGATTTGCCTCTTAGCTCGTAGGCATGCGTTGTCAAAAGTGATAGCTAGTCAAAGGTAGCGTTCGCGGATGATGGCGAGGTGATGGTTGAGGTGGCCCGCGACGACCCACGCCAGCGCGCGCACCGTAATTGGATTACCGCTGGCCACGCCGGCTCGCATCCAGGCTTCGTCCGGCAGGTTGCGGAATAAAAACAGCGTGGCGACGCGAATGGTGCGGAATTCTTCGACATGCGTGGCCCATGGAACATCGTCCGCATGCGCGGCGGCTGCGGCAATATCTTGATCGAAGCTGGGCAACGGAATGTCCATGCCGCGCGCAAACCAAAGTGCGCGGAAAGTCATAATTCGCTCAGTGTCGTTAACATGACTCAGAGCCTCGCGAATGCTCCATTTCCCCGACGCGTAGCGATACAGCGATTTTTCTTCCGAGATATCGCGCAAAAATCCTGGCGCTTCTTCCAATTGCTTAGCCAGTGTGCTCACGGCGTCATCGCCGGCAATCTGGTCTATATAGAGGAAATAGAATGACGCGGCTTCGTTCTTTTTGGGACGTCCCTTCATATATTCACCTCGGCATTATGGCGAAAATTCCGGTTACTGCGTACTCTTGAGCGCTGCCTTTACAATCTTCGCGGAAATCTCCTTCTCGTCGTCATCCACCAGGTAAATTTTGTCTTTCTGAATGGCAAACTTTACCTTGTCGCCGATGTTCACGTTGGCGCTCTTGGTCCATGGAAAAGTCAGGCGCTGCTTCGCGACGAACGTCTTGTCGGCCGTATCAATGGTGTAGACCATGAAATTGTCATAATCCGTGGTTTGCGCGGTGGTGGAATTTTGGCTGTACTTGCCGGAATCATTCACCTTGCCCTGAGTGTGCTTCGTGGTTGTTGTGCTGGATGGCTCCTGAATCTTCTCCATCGAAACCAGTGTGCCGTGCTGCCAGTTGCGGGCTTGTGGCGCGCCGGCAGCAGCGAAGCAAACTATGAGAACAACGGTCACAACAAAAGGCAATCTGGTTTGCATCAAGAGCCCCTCGCGACGAAAACGGATGCCAGTTGAGCACCGTCCTCAATCCATGGCGCCCGCGAACGCGTGTTACTTTACCATTCCCGGCAACTTGTGAAAACAAGCTTGCATTTTCCGCGCATGGGGGCCGTCCCGTCATTGACACGATTCGGCTCCCTGCCTATAGTTCGTTTGCGGCCAATTTTTCATGTCCACTTCGGCATTTGGCGAGCACTTGCGGCGCGAGCGCGAATTGCGCGGCGTCTCGCTCGAGGAGGTTTCCGCCGCCACTCGCATCAGCATCGGTTTTTTGGAAGCGCTCGAAAGGGGTGACTGGCAGAAGCTTCCGGGAGGCATATTTCGGCGGGGGTTCATCCGCTCGGCTGGGCGTTTCCTCGGTCTCGACGAAGACAACCTAATTGCCGAATACGCCCTTGAAACCGGCGACACCTCGCAGACCACGGTTACCGCAAAGGCGGTGGGACCGGACCTCCGGCACGGTCTTTTATTAGGCGGATTTGCTGTCGCCATTCTTCTGATCATCGCTGCATTTTCTGCCTGGCGTCATTTCTACCACCACGCCCCCACGCCAGTGAAACAGGAAAACCATCCCTCGGCGAAGATCGAGCCTCTGCGCGATACGCGCGTTCCGGAAACGTCAGGTGGACCTGCGGAGTTGACCACGAAGGATGCCGTTTCGGCCGGCACTGGCTCCGCCATTTCCGTCACCGCGCAGAACGCCAGCATACCATCCCACACAACCCCGGCGTCGGGGTCGGCCACACGGCCTCAAACGGGCGCACAACAGTCGGCTCGGGCTCCAGAAGATGTGATATCAGACAGTCCAGTATTATCTCCCCCCGTTTCGCGCAATTCTGAAGCCGCCGATGTCCCCGCCACACAGAATTCTCCAGCCTTGCCCACCGGATTGTCGCTTCGCATTCAGGCAACGCGGGAGACACACGTGCGGATTTTGGCGGACGGCGAAGAAATCTACAAGGGCACAATGACGGCGGGGGAATGGCGCAATTTTCGCGCTGTGCAGGGAATGGAGATCTTTGCAGATGATGGTGCCGCGATTCATCTCGAATTGAACGGCAAGCCAGTGCATGCTGGCGCCAGCGCTGCCGCAGGTCAGCCGTTGCACGTCACCCTGCCCGCTGGCGGCGGCACAAATCCAGGCACGAAGCAATAGCCGATTGCCTGCCACCGGCCAGGGTTCTCCCAGTACGAGACTAAAGTCATCGTAGTACCCCGAATAAATTATTAAAATATTGTCTATTGACATAATCGAGTTTAATGGGTATTGTCATGTTCACCATGCTGCCGTGCGTCCGGAGATTTTGTTTCGGCGCAGGCGAGGCAAGCCTCTAGCTGATCGACATTTGGGTGGCGATTAGCGTCCTGGCAGGTAAAGGGTTACAAGGGTTGAAACAGCACGGGCGGCGTCCGGGAGCAGCACTCGTGGCCGCGCATCGCGGAAACAAAGAATTGCTTTGACTTAAAAAATGCACCTCAGGAGGATGTAATGCGAGCAGTCCTATCGATTATCTGCGGATTAAGCCTGCTGCTGGCCGGTGGTCCGGCCCGTGCAGGCAATGGCGACAATAATGGAAGTTCCGACAAAAGCGCAGCGGCACTAACTGGTCCGGCAGCGGCCACAGCTCCAAACACCGATGCGAAGGCTTCGGCCAGCACGACCCCGCCGGTTGCGCCAAGCACTGCGACGGCCCCTGCGGCGTCAAGTCCGCCTGCCACCGAAAGCGAAATTCAGCAGTTGCGCGACCTATTGGAATCGCAACAGGCGGAGATTGCGGCTCTGAAGGTGCAGCTTGGCGTGACGCATGCAGCGCCTGCTGCTGTTGTTTCCGCGTCGGTGGGCGCGTCGTCATCGTCTTCCGGCCCTTGGGCGGCGACATCGGCGCCCCCGCAGCAGACGGAAACGCCAAGCGGGGGGCCTAGCCCGCTCTCCATTAAAATCGGCACGGCGGAAATCACGCCCGGCGGCTATGTGGATATGATGGATACTTGGCGGTCCACGAACGTGGGCAGCGGCATCGGAACCAGCTTCAATAGCA
>Ga0265760_10000024_pt1 | contig 66666 bp, 62 predicted proteins | sample NZIome_2_FD_200831 | JGI IMG/M metagenome (GOLD analysis project Ga0265760, IMG submission 200831) | Metatranscriptome of rhizosphere microbial communities from Maridalen valley, Oslo, Norway - NZI1 (Metagenome Metatranscriptome) | ecosystem: Host-associated > Plants > Roots > Rhizosphere >...
CCATGACGCTTAAGCCAAGCGAGCACGTCCTCATCCAGGCGAATCGTCAGTTGCTTTTTCGCGGGGGGCCACGCCATCGTCGCCTTCTTGAAAAAGGTCTTGTCGAGCCGCGGAATGTCCGAATAGTCAATATCGCGATCCTTCATACGGTCAATCCGTGCCAAGTCGCTCTTGATAGATTTTCTGTTCACGTCGATTTCCCTTTCTCATGGAGATGATGCGCGTCCCGTCATCGCGCGGCGCATGGGCTATGACAACCAGACGCCCAGCCAGCAAGCCCAAAGTGATGAGCCGTTCTTCGCCGTAAGAAAAACGGTCGTCTTCGAAGGTGACGCAAGGCCCTGCAAATACCTGCTCGGCATCCTCAAAGCTGAGGCCGTGCTTGGCGACGTTCGTCCGGTTCTTCGCCTCGTCCCATTCGTATTTCATTCCATCTCAAGCCTATTGTATTGCTGTTTGTAGTTACAAGCAAATTGTCGATAAAATTGGCAGTCGCTAGAGATGACTTCCTTTAGATTTGTTTGACAACCGGTTTGCAGGCACTCAACTTCACTATGCCGACCATCCACGAACTGGCTCAATGGGTGATCGCAAGGGCGTCTCTCGCTTTCTTCCAAGGGACCATACTCAACGGCCTCTTAAGGTGAAGCGCGGGCCATCATCCCCCCTAGACATTGAGTCGGGCTCTCGGTGCTATGCTGTGGTATCGGTCGTGGGGGCAATCGGGTGAGCGTCAACAACGAGAATCAAGAGTTGTCGGAATTTGACGTTTACTCTCTCCTGCACTCTCCGACCATTACCATACGGGAGACGTACTGCCGAGGAACTTGTCGACACCAGAGCCCAGAAGAGTGCACCGTTACCACCCAACTTGTGTTTCCTTATCGCGGCGTCTACGTCCGGCATGTCGGACAGAACCAGGCCGTCGCTGAAGCGAACCAAGTACTCTTCTTTAATGCGATGGAAGATTACCGGGTCAGCCATCCTGTGTCCGGTGGCGATGCTAGCCTAACGTTGGTCATCGAAGAGTCACAACTGCATGAGCTCGCGCCGCCCTCTCTCCTTCAGGATGGACCGAGAGTGGCATTTCGTCAGCCGCGTCTCAGAGTTGACGCTCGGACTCAAGCGCTGGTGGCGCTGCTCCGCCACAGCCTGCGCGAGAAAACCGCCGAACCTCTGGAGGCGGAAACCTTGGCGTTGACGCTCGTGCAGCGGTCCCTCGGACCACGTACCACGCGCGCCGCAGGCGCTACTTATGCTCGGCAGCGTCTCGTGGATCGTGTAAAGCTCGTGCTGGCGAGTGATCTGGCGCGGCGTTGGACTTTGGCTGACATTGCCGCTGAAGTTCGCGGGTCCCCTGTGTATCTCACACAGGTCTTTCAGCAAGTAGAAGGCCTTCCCTTATACCGCTATCAATTGCAACTGCGGCTTGCTCGCGCCCTCGATCTCCTTGGTGAGTACGAGAGCCTCACGTCATTAGGCCTCGATCTAGGATTCTCGAGTCACAGTCATTTTACTGCAGCATTTCGACAGATCTACGGTCGCTCACCATCCGAGTTCAAGCAGTCGGCGTTCCGCCGCTGATCGACCCTCCGTTCAACCTCCAGCAAACAGCTAAAGATTCTGACAGCGTATTTGCTGTTCGGTATGGCCTACTTTCCTAGAGCGGTTGCGAGGAAGGAGGGAGTCCTGTCGAAGGATATACGCGATTCAGAACGATCATCGACTGAATTGGCTCGAGTTGTTGCTGTCTATGGAGCATCGGGCCACACGGGGCGTTTTGTAGTCTCCGAGCTACGGCGACGAGGGTGGAAGATCGTTGCGGTTGGTCGAGATTCAAAGAAACTGCAATCCCTTGCTGAGGCCAGCCCAGACCTGGTGATTCGGGTTGCCTCGATTGACGATCCGAAATTACTGGATGAAGCATTTGCGGGAGCCGTGGCGGTCATCAACTGCGCGGGGCCGTTCTTGGATACCGCTGCGCCACTCATAGGCGCTGCTCTTCGGGCGCGTATCCATTATCTGGATCTCACTGCGGAACAAGCAGCCACACTGGCCGCTTTCGAGCAGTTCTCCGCAGCTGCACGAGACGCCGGCGTCCTTGTCCTGCCCTCAATGGCGTTTTACGGAGGTCTGGCAGATCTGCTGTCGACAGCAACCATGGATGACTGGAGTCAAGCCGACGAAATTCGTATTGCTGTGGGACTGGATAGTTGGAAACCAACCCGAGGGACACGGCGGACAGGTGAAAGGAACACGTATCGGCGGTTTGTATTTTCCAATGGCAAGCTGGAATTCCTCGCTGATCCTGCGCCTAAAACGAGATGGAATTTCCCGACGCCTTTCGGTACCCAAGAAGTCGTCGAACTCCCCTTGGCGGAAACCATCGTCATCTCGCGACACCTCAGGGTGCTGGAGGTTCGGGCGTACATGAACCTTACGCCACTCGAGGAATTGCACGATCCCAAGACACCCGAGCCATCCGCCGTTGACGAGAGCGGGCGCTCAGCGCAGAAGTTTGTGATGGATGTGATCGTCCGCCGTGGCGAGGTGTCTCGCCGCACAACCGCACGAGGGCAGGATATCTACGCCATCACCGCGCCGTTAGCGGTGGAGGCGCTCGAACGAATCTTCTCAAGTCGCAAGAAGGTATCTGGAACTGTCGCTCCGGGCGAAATCTTCGACGCGAGAGATTTCTTGAAGGCACTGACTCCAAACCATCTCGAAGTCGATTTCTTGTGATTCACGTCGCCGGCGGCGGAACCCACCACAATAGCTAAAGATTCTGATAGCGGGCTCCTTGATTGTCATGACCTACTGATCTCACCCGGACCTCGGGTAGCAGAGGAGAAAGGTATGGCTGAGAAAACTTGCGCGGCTTGTGACTGCAAGTTGGAGGGAGATCCCATCAAGGTGAAGATCGGAGGCAAGACGGTTGAGGTGTGCTGCGACGACTGCGCGCAGGGGCTGAAGGAAGCCGATGCCTCCACCAGAGGGAGGAGACGTTGAGCTTTGGAACAAAAGAGGCGGTGGTCATGATTCGTGAGTGTCAGAGGGTTGCGCGTGATTGTGCGTTAGGAATCGTTGTTGTCGCAACGATGATTCTCGGGATTTGTCGGGTGTTCGAGAGGACAGCCCAGGCGGAGACATGGATGGTTCGACATAGCGTAGATACCCTCTCAGGAAGAATTAGTTATCTGGAGCAGGGCAAAGGGCCGGTGGCGTTGTTCGTGCACGGCGTTTTGCTGAACGGATATCTGTGGCGGCACCAACTCGCGGACTTGTCAGATGTCCGGCGGTGCATTGCAGTGGACCTTCTGGCCCACGGTGACACGGAAATCGCTCCGAATCAAGACGTTTCGGTGACGACCAACGCGAAGATGCTCAAGGAATTTCTCGAAGCTCTCAAGATCGATCGAGTTGATCTCGTGGGCAACGACAGCGGTGGCGGCATCGCGCAGATCTTTGCTGCCTTGTATCCCGAGCGCGTTCGCAGTCTGACCTTGACCGACGGCGACACGCACGACAACTGGCCGCCCGAGGCCTTCAAACCATTTCTGGCAATGGCGGCCGCGGGAGGACTGCCGGGAACACTGAAGGCCATGATCGCGGACAAGAATGTGTATCGGTCACCGCAAGCTCTAGGGCCAGCATACGCGCATCCGGAACTGGTCAGTGACGACACCATCGAACACTATCTCTGTCCATTGGTGAGAAACGAGCAGCGCACGCGCGATTTTCAGCGTTTTCTGGCGGCCTTTGACAACAAGCACACGCTAGCCATTGAAGACCGGCTGAAGACTTTGAAGGCACCCACCCTGATCGTCTGGGGAACTGACGATGTGTATTTCGACGTGAAATGGGGTCGGTGGCTGTCTGAAGCCATCCCGGGCACCCGGAAATATGTCGAACTCAAGGGCGCTAGGATCTTCTTTCCCGAAGAACGCTGGCAGGAGTTCGACAAGGAACTCCGCCAGTTTTGGGAATCGATCGATGAGGCCGCAAACGCGAAACTAACCACCGTACCGGCGTTCGCCGCAGTTGTTGGGCAATGGAATGAGATTGGTCGAAAACTGATTGCGATTGCCGAGGACCTGCCCGAAAAGAAGTACGAGTACAAGCCGAATGCGCGATCGCGCTCGTTTATTCAGCAAGTCGTTCACGCCGCCGGATCGATGTACTACTTCACTGATCTAGCTCAGGGAAAACAAGCGCGATATGGCGACGACCCGCCACGGAGCGAATGGGTGACGAAGGATGATGTCGTGGCATTTGTCCGCCGGTGTGTGAAAGACGGCGCTGACCTGCTGGCGGCGAAGGGAAACACTGGTTTAAACGAAGGCGTGAACGACGGATCGCCGCAGCTCGTTCGCTTGGCGGATCTCGCCTATCGAGTAATCGAACATTCGGGCGAACACTACGGTCAACTGGTGGCCTATTACCGTATCAACGGTATGGTTCCTCCCGAATCGCGGGAGAAATAACCACCTCAACCTTTGGATCTTAGAGACAGACTAGCAACCGAGGGTAAAAACTCATGAATCGCCGAGAGTTCTTTTGCTTGAGTGCGGGCGCGATCACGATGTCGGCCCTAGGCGTGCGCGATCCCGAGTGCTACGCCTCTGGAGCTGCATCCGCGCAAGGTCTGCATGAAATGTCCGTCGCGGAATTTCATTCGGCACAGAAGTTCACGACCACCGACCAGGGCCGCATTGCATACATCGACAAAGGAAACGGACCGGCCGCACTATTCCTGCACGGTTTTCCCTTGAATAGCTTCCAATGGCGGGGCGTAATTCCTCAACTTTCAAAAATAAGGCGTTGCATCGCTCCGGATTTCTTGGCGCTTGGCTACACCGAGGTCGCCGACGGACAAAGCGTGGCACCTCAGGCGCAGTTGAAAATGTTGGTGCAGCTTTTGGACAAGCTGTTGATCTCCTCCATCGACATCGTTGCGAACGATAGTGGGGGCGCAATCGCACAACTGTTCGTGGCGCATCATTCTGACCGGGTTCGCTCCTTGCTGCTGACAAACTGTGACGCGGAGCCGGACAGTCCGCCTGCAGCAGTTTTGCCGGTGATTGAATTGGCGCGTGCCGGAAAATTTGCCGACGAGTGGCTGGTTCCCTGGCTTTCAGACAAAGCACTGGCAAGGTCAGAAAAGGGCCTCGGGGGGCAATGCTATGCAAATCCGGCCCACCCGACTGATGAAGCCATCGAAACCTATCTTAGACCTCTAGTGAGTTCCCCGGAGCGGAAGGCGCTCACAAACGCATATGCAATCGCTCTCGCTCCGAATCCGTTGGCCGGGATTGAATCCGCGCTCAGGAAAAGTCATGTTGCGACGCGGATTGTGTGGGGAACTGCCGACAAAATCTTCTCCCAGGCAAGCCCAGATTATCTGGCCCGCATGGTTGGCAACTCGCTCGGTATTCGCCGTGTATCCGGAGCGAAACTTTTCTTCCCAGAGGAAATGCCGAACGTGATTTTCGAGGACGCGAGATGGTTATGGAGTCTCTGAAATGAACAGGAAAGGACAGTAGATATGCAAAGATTTCGGCTTCAAGCATGGAATTGGTGGTTTATTGGAGTGGCGATGGTTGGGATCCTCATCACTATGGGCTTTCGCGTCGCTTCAGCCTCAGACCACTTGGATACCCCCACGGTGATTGCAGATCCTGCGGCTGACATTGGCGACATCTTTACATGGACCTCGTCTGACGGAAAGCGCCTCAATCTGGTGATGGACATCGTTGCCCATCAGTTCTCCGATCACCTGCAATATGTGTTTCACGTGGATAGCGGAAAGAGCTTCGGCGAGGCGACGGCAACGACATTGATTGTGTGCCGTTTCGACGTAGCGGGCGTCGCCGAGTGCTGGGTCGGCAACGCGGATTACGTTCACGGCGATGCCAGCAACATCACTGGCATCGAGGGGAAAAAACGGCGGTTTCGACTGTTCGCTGGCCTGCGCGACGATCCGTTTTTCAACAACGTGAAGGGCACCAGAGAGATGTATGGAGTGGCGGGTGAGGCTCTCCAGCACGGAACCCGAGTGGACGGGGCTGGCTGTCCACAGTTTGATGAAGCGACATCCCATTCGATTCTTGACACATGGCGACACACCGGCGGAGGGGCAGCGCAGAATTTTCTTGCGGGTTGGAAATCTTCGTCACTTGTGATGTCCATCGATCTCGATGTGCTTACGAAGGGCGGAGATCTTCTGGCAGTATGGGGCGCAGTTCACAAACTCCCGCGCGCGACCCCATCGCATGTAAAAAGCTCCGCCGAGAAGACGCCGCCGATTCCGAAACTCGGCGAGCCGATTGAGCGTACTGCGCGACCATTGATTAAGACCGCCCTTGTTGGGGGGCCTCTGGCGCCTGATACGGAGAGCGATCAACGGAAGGAGGCGTACAACCGAGTCGCCCGAAACGGCTGGGAAAACTTTTCGTCTGACATCGAGAAAACGCTTGGACTTTACGACGGATTTGAGGGCAAGTGCGGCAATCAATGGCTAGCTGACACAAAAGGAGAAGCGTCTCATCGTTATGACCGACTCGCCAAGGTTCTTGCTGATGATCGTGTTTGGGTGAACAGCAAATCGACGGTGTGCACGCAGTTCCTCGCCGTCGAGCTAACAGAATTTCAGACACCTGGCGCGCTGAGCAACGACTGTGGAGGTAGGACGCCAAACTACGACGCGAGCAACATATTTCGGTCGTTATTGGTAAATGGCACGATGACAGGCGCCATCGATGGTCTCGATCACGATGACAAAGTGCATTCAACTACGGATTTTCCGTTCCTGGCGGCGCCATGAGAATACTCCTACTTTGGAAGGCATTCCTTGCAGTTGTGCTGGCATCGACGATCTGTAGCGCTAAGAATGGCTCAAACGTCGCTGATTCCACGATCAACACAACAAATAGTGCGATTGCAATCGCAAACCTCGATCAACAGATTCACCAGGCGGGTAATGAGATCGGCGTGGAGGAATTACTGCTTCTCCGGTCGCGGTTCCTGGGTGACTACGAAGCATTGGACCGCGCGGGCGCGCTTGGTGAGGAACGATACGCGACAGGTCGGGAGCTCTTGTTACGCGCTCGAACTCGTTCCGCAGTGCACCGGTTCGCGGATGCTCTTGTCGACGTTGAAGCAGCGGAGCGCACTGGAGCAAAACCGGACGAGATTTCCGCGTTACGCGCATCCATCCTTGTCGCGATTGGACGTGCACCGGAAGAGATTCCACAGCTTGAAACGAACCTACTCCGTCACCCAGGATTCTCATCGCGTAGTGCCTTGGCGGTAGCGTACACCGCGGTCGGTCGCCTTGACGATGCGGATCGCTTATATGCAGAAGCTCTCTCCAGTCTCGATACGACGCTTCCGTTTCCATATGCGTGGATTTACTTCGCGCGAGGTCTGATCTGGTCCGAGCAGGGAGGGGATCAAGCGCGCGCCGAGCGCCTGTACACACAAGCACTCATGTATGTACCGGAGTTTGTCACTGCGAACATTCATCTGGCCGAGATCGAGGCGCTGCGCGGCGACAGCGAATCGGCGGTCGAACTTCTTGAGAGCGTTGTCCAATCGAGTAATGAGCCGGAGGCACGAGCGCTGCTGGGAGTCTTGCATTTGAGGGCCGGGGATTCAAAGCGTGGTAGCCGCGAGATCGCAGGAGCCCGGACAAGCTATGAGTTGCTGTTGAGTCGTGATCCTCTGGCGTTCGCAGACCACGGCGCGGAGTTTTATCTCGGACCCGGCGCAGATCCGGAGCGCGCCTGGGTTCTTGCGCAACAGAATCTTGCCAATCGCCAGACGCCACGCGCAGCAGCCCTGGCTATCAAGGCCGCGGAGGCGAGTGGTCACTATTCAGACGCGTGCGCGTTGCTGCGAAAATATCCGGATTCTGTAAAGTCCGTTCAGCTGCAAATCTGGAGTCCAGATCCAAAAATCGGTCCATCAGTCCGGCGATCAGGAGGGCAAGGTGCCTTTGATCCACGTCACACTAATTGAGAATGTGTTTTCCCGAGCACAAAAGCAGGAGATGATTCAGAAATTGACCGATGCGCTGGTCTCGATTGAAGGAGAAAAACTGCGTTCCTTGACATGGGTGGTGATCGAAGAAATTAAGGACGGCAACTTGGGTATTGGCAGGAAGCCGCTATCGAGCGGAGATGCTCGTGAGCTATCAGGCGGCAAGAGGCTAGGCACGTAAAGACAACGAACGGGTGTGAATCGAAAGGAAGCTCATGACCGCTTGTAAAGATTCTACGCAAAGTACAGTTAGCGGCGGGGATGAAACTCGAGCCAAACAAAACCGTAAGGCCGAGACATTTCGCAACTTGCACATTCGAGGAAATCCGATTGTGCTCTTCAATGCCTGGGATGCAGGAAGCGCCAAGGCCGTCGCTGCAGGCGGCGCCAAAGCAATCGGGACCAGCAGTTGGTCAGTTGCCGCCGCGAATGGTTTTGGAGATGGCGAGCGGATTCCGTTAGATCTCGCGATGAACAATCTGCGCAGGATTGTGAGTGCTGTGGAAGTGCCGGTCACAGTCGATCTAGAAAGTGGCTATGGCGATGCACCCGACGTACTGGGGATGACCATCGGCATGGCCATCGAGGGTGGCGCCGCAGGTTGCAATTTGGAAGACAGCTTTCCAACCAATGGGGAACTCCGGAAACCATGCGATCAAGCAAAGCGCATTTCTTGCGCTCGACAGGTGGCCGATGAAGCGGACACCCGGTTCTTCATTAACGCCCGGACAGACGTATTCTTCCGGCTGCCTCGAGAGCACCACGACAATACGATGCTTGAAATAGCGATCGAGCGAGCACGATTGTATGCTGAAGCCGGTGCGGATGGACTCTTTGCTCCTGGGCTTGTGGATATCGACCTCATCCGGCGCCTAGCGGTCGCGTCTCGATTGCCAGTTAATGTCATGATCGCCGATGAGACTCCGTCGGTCAGCATACTCGCGCAAAATGGCGTCGCAAGGGTAAGCTACGGGCCTCGCCCTTACCTACTCGCGATGAAGGCTCTCCAAGAGGCGGCGCGGGCGGCGATTTGATATCGATGTCCGAAAAGGCGTTCGGATTGTGGTGCGCACGAGAAAGACGCATGCGCAGAAGTTGGATCGCTCTTGTTCCGATGATGATCGTACCTCTTCTCGCCATCGCGCAAGATGCAGCTATCAGAGGGCGGATTGTCGATCCTGCAGGAAATGCTCTGCCGGGCGCTGCGGTGCAACTCTTACAAGGAAATCAAGTCCTCGCGCAGACGCGATCCGCGGTCGATGGGCGATTCCTGCTCGGCCTACACGCAACCGGTGACTTCACGCTACACGCTGACGTAGCAGGATTCCGCCCGGTGAGCCGGTCAGTTACCTTGCAGCGGAATAACAATCCCGAGATCACAGTCAGCATGAGTGAGTTGGCGTCGACCACGGAAAGCATTCTGGTGACCGCGGACGTGAACCAAGAGGACATCGTATCGCCCGATCCCACGATGAAAGTGTTTGCCACCGAAGATCTACTCGATGCGAACCCGGGACGTCCCGGCGCCCCGATTTCCATTCCCGGGTATCCGATCGAGACCGCGTCGAGCGGTATCAAAGCGCCGCAATATTTTGCGCCGGGCGTGGCGGGCGATCACGGCGAGCCGATCGCACAATATATTCAGGTTGGCTCGTACCTGGTGCCGAACAACTTGTCGGCGAATGCGCACGGCAACGGCTATGCCGATCCGAACATATACATCGCCGACGTCATCGAGAGCGTGCAGGTCGACGGCGGCGCGTTCAACGTGCGCGAAGGCAATCACGCACTGGACCTTGCCGCGACTTACGGACTGCGGTCTTATCTGAATCCTTTTATTACGCTGACGGCCGACTACCGAGACGCGACACTGACGGCGGGCATGAGCCCCTCCACAGATTCCTGGGCCGCGATGGAAGGCTCGTTCGGCAACGGCTTCCTCGATCGGCTGGAGCATCGCAAGCAATTCAAATTCAATAGTGGACGCGTCTTTCACGCCGGCGAGCACACGCTGACGTTGTTTGGCGTTGCCTATCTGGGCTACGGCTCCGTCGCCGGACTGAGGCCCATGTTTGGATTTAACTCCGTCGACGCTGCGGCCGGATGGGTGCAGTATCCGGACACGATCGACCCCAGGCAAAAGGATCAAACGCACACGACGCTCGTGGCGCTGAACGACGTCTGGAAAATGACCGACAGCCAGGAACTGCAGCTTTCCAGCTTTTTTCGCACGTACAACCTTTCGCTCTTTTCTGATTTTGGACTGGGGCTGATCCGGCAGAGCGAGTTCCGCACGGCCAGCGGGGGCAATGCTACGTATGTGAACAAGATCGCCAAGAGTTTCTCGCTGCTGGCCGGCGCGGATTACGAGCGCGAGGCGCCGCGCCGCGGCGATCTCGACCACTACAACTTCTTCAACCCTGCCGCTCCCGGTTATTACGGGCCATTCGTCTCGATCGACGGCAATAATGTCACGATTGCGCCCGTGACGCCTTTCATTGCCGGCGAGGGCGACCTGGGGAGCCACTTCCGCTACTACCTTGGATGGCGGCGAGATGAGATCAACATCCAGAATCGGGACCTGCTCACTCCCGCGAATTCGTGGAATCGATGGGTGGGCCTGAACTCGCCGAAGGCGACCTTCACCATTCTTCCCGGCAACGCGCGGATTGCTCCTTTGATTTCCCTCAGCTTCGGCAAATCCTTCTTCACCGAAGACCCGCGCCTGGGAACGGACTTGAACAATCCCATCAAGCCCGAACCGGTGGAGACGGCGCGCTCTTATCAACTGGTGGTCAGCAAGAGTTTTCACAGCACCGACCTGAAACTCACTCTGGGCCACGAGACGCAGAGCGCCGAATACGGCAAGGTCGATCCGGATCAGGGCCTGCAGTTCGATCTCGGGGCGGGCCGCATCCGTTATCTCGGATTCACGCTAAGACAGAGGATCCCCAGCGGATCGCTACAGGCAACGTTCGAGCAAGCTGATGCGCGACTGGTCAACGCGTCTTATTCCATCGTGCCGGAGGCCCCACGCCTGATCGGCGATCTTGTGGGGACTTATCAGAAGCTGCCATTCCATCTGCAGGGCAAGGGCGAATTCGAATACGTAGGCCGGAAAGTGGTGGGCAACGGCTGCGGCGAAACGGCCTACTTGAGCGGCGACCCGAATGCGCTCAATGACTATTGCGTCGGAGTACCCAACAAGGAGTTCCGCCTCGTCGCGGCACGGCCGTTCCTTGAGGGAAGGTTGAACGTCGGCGTGAACATGATGATTGCCAGTGGTTGGGCCGGACAGACCACCGAGAACTTTGCCGTTGCCGGCGTCTATGGGCCGGGACGCGTCGGTTTGGGAAGCAAGGGACTCGTTCCGGCAAATCCCGTCAGCGAGGTGGTGGGCGTAAGAATTCCTTCCTACGCCAGCCTGAATATCACTTACCGCTTTGGCAGGAATCCCGTCCGATAGGTGGGGTTCCGTTCTTCTCCAATGACTAGGAAGGTATTCCGAGCAAACAAGAAACTGAGGGTTAGCTCAGTCTGACAGCCTCGACGCGTTCCCCCAGCGGCCCTGTGCAGTCAAGTCTCGGCTACGACACGTTATGTGCCCTTTAGAGCGGCCAACACCACTCCCAGCAGCAGATGCATCTCTTCAACTTCCAGAATGTCAGGTGTTCGCTCACGTTTTGCAGAAACACGAACACCAGAACCCTTGCCGGCGCCTGCGATTGGATTGCGGTCAGTGAACTCCCACCTTATTGCATGATTGAAAACGCTGCCCATCGCGTCGCGGATTTTCTCTCTCGTGCCGCCTGCAAGAAGCTTCCGTTCACCAAACTTGCTTGTGTCCAGGTCGACGATCCACGAAATGCCAAGATCACTAGCTGAATTGATCAAGCTTTTAGCCTAGACATCTCTCTTCCACCTTTACCATCTGTTCCACGGTCGATGGGCCGAAGTCCGCATTCGCCAGGCGGTCCCCTCTGGCAGAATACTGCGACCCTTTGGCACAATTAAATCATCAATGATGACGTAACTCTCCGCGCGGTAGTCCGCGCCAAGCTTCCGTCTGGTGTTAGACGTGACGACAGATCCCATGATCGCGGGTGAAAGCCAGCACTACAACGCGCTTCTGCGCATCAGTGAAGCTCCTATGCGCAAGCTGCGAACCTGGGGAGTTGGCTCGGAGTCTCGCGGATGAAATTGGCAACTTCCTGCATTTCGATCATCTTTACCTCATTGTGCTCAAGGAGAACTCCAAGGAAATTGAGCATCTGGTGTGGGGAAAGGACGCGATCCCTTTGCCGGACCTGCCGATGGAAGAGCTGCCAACGTGGGCCGCAATTAAAAGCCCGGATCCACTGCATACTCCTGATTGGGACGCGGAAGAGCGGTTTCCCCGATTTAAAGAATATGCAAAGAAAGTAGGGCTCGGCTCGAGCATCCGCGTCCCATTGACAACTCCGCACCGTCGATTGGGTGTTTTTCGGAATCAGTCGCGACACCGTGAATCCATTCCGCGAAGAAGAAATAGGCTTTCTCCGACTGATCGCGCGTGTCGTCGCGTTCGCGCTCGATGACGGTTTGAATCTCAGGCGTGCGAAAAGTGCTCAGGCGTGTGGGCCAGATTTCAAATCCAATCCGCCCGCGAGAATGCCTTTTGGATCAGCTCGTTAGTTTAGAACGCGTGTCATGTCACGCAGAAGGCCGCAGGTTCGAGCCCCTTCGCTCCCGCCATTCGACTTGCCCTAAGACCCCGCCGGTTCATGGTGCAAAACGTGCCACAGTTCGCCGATGATAAAAGCAGGGCAAAACCGCTCCTGTCAACCCAGCGCGGCGTCGGCAACGACGACAGCCACTGAAGCAGTGGCTTGAAACGCTTGTCCGGATCGAGCGCCAAACAATGGGTCGTTAAGGAGTTTTGGAATCGCCTTGGGTAGTGTCCGGCATAGATGTGCGGATTTCTGTTCCTGTGACTTCGCGGCGTTCACTTAGAGAGCCATCAGGAATTACCACCGCCACCCAAGGCGTATTCGGCGAGGCCACATGGGCGTGCCAGACGACCTCTCTGACACCTCCAGAAGTTAAATTGATCTCCTGCTCGCCTGGTTCGTTCAGAGCAAGATTATCGCTGCGCATTGTGAACGTGTGGTGCCCGGCGCCTTCGGCCGAGACTCGCAATATGACTTCATTGGGAGCGAGATCCTGAGATGTCACTTTGAAGTCGAGCACGCGGTCAGGACGGAGATCGACATCATCGAATCCGCCGGGGAGAACGGTAACACTGGTGTGCGCCGAACCCTGCCGCACATCGTAGTGGCCCTCGGGCAAATGAAGATTGAATTCGCCATGAGACGAACTTGCTGTCGCGGTTGTCACCTGACCACTCTTTTGTTCACGGAACTCGACCGGCTCGCGGCTCGCAGGATTGGCCGTTCCACGCACCGTGGCAGGCACACTGATATCTTCCATCAACCATATCCATTGCCCGACCGGTTGGGTCCACACCTCTTTATAGGTCCAGCAAATCTGGGTGGGCCAGTAGGGGGCGTCGCCGAAGCCTTTGGTTTCGATGCCGACAGGAAGCGCGCCCACCATTTGGCCGGAACGGACGCTGTAGAGCGGCGTCCAGTCGTAGCCCTCGCCGTACATCACGCTGGCGGCGAAAGGATTGCGGCCGACGAACCATTGAGCCTGTTTCTGTGCCAAATCTTGGGCTTCCAGATCGCCTCGCAGCAGTCCCGCCGCCGAGAGTGCCTTGGTTTGCGAGAGCAGGACGCTGGAGTTACCACGAAAATCAAACCACACAGGAAATCTGCGCAGATAGTTCTCGCCACCAAGGGGAATTCCGCGGCGCACTTCCTGCACGTAGGCATCGCGGTCGGCGGCGCGAAGCGGGGTCCAATTCTTGGCTTCGGGGATCAGGCGAGCTTCGCTCTCGCGATACACGGCAGCCGGCAAAACCGCGTAGGGCAAATCGACGGCAGCCATTGCCTTGAGATAGTACTGTGAGTGCAGAACCACTGCCGAGTACCACTTCATCCACTTCTCATGGTCTGGGAAGGCTTCGCACAGACGGATGAGAGCAATGATCGGCTCCTGCTCCTGGCCGAGGTGAAAACGATGAAAGAGATTCTCTCGCTTCGGACTGGTGTAAAAGAAACCGGTCAAGGGAATCGTCCACGGCTGGAGCGTGCGCTCCTGTGAACTAAGCACCAGATCGCCCAAGACGATCGCTTCCTGCGCGTAACGGTCGTCTCGAGTCGCAAGGTAAAGTTCAACCGATGCGACCACGCCGAATGAGATACGCTCTAGTTCGTCTTTCGCTCCGTAGACTTCAGCGAGTGGAGGCGCGGTCTTCAGGCCCTCGACGGCATACTTCCAATCCTCTTCCGCGATCATGAGGCTTCGGTTCGCCAACTCTGGATCGCTGCCCTTTAATACCCGCGCCGCAAGGGCTTCCACTCCGCTGACGCGGAAGTTCCATTCCGGGTCATTGACGGCTTGGCCGAAGCGATCGTCGGACGTGCCCATAATCCCATCTGTCCAGTAACTCACGAGTTGACCGGTGCTGCGAAAGCCGTCGCCAAATCTCGTTTTGAGCACCCAGTTCAATCCCCATCGCGCCTCTGCGAGGAGACGATCGGAGAGGACCGGATCTGCGCCGTGGCGCTTGAGACTGTCCGCAAGCGACAACAGCGCGTACACCATTCCGGGCGTGTTACCGGTTGCACTCAGGTCCCCGGCATCGTGGTATCCACCGTTGACGACGATGCGCTTGTCGTCATGAAATGTGTAGATATCCTGATGACACCTGCCGTGAATGCCCGGAATTTCGGTTCCACAGCGCTCGCTGTACATGAAGTTGATCGACTTCCAAATGCTGTCGAGCCAGGCATCCTCTCCGACGCGAAACGGGCGAGTCAGGGTATCTCCGGCTTTGATCACGTAAGTGCTCGGCTCGCGAACGGCAGAAAAATCCAGCACTTGATAGGTGCCCAAGGGAGTGCTGGTTTGCTCGACGGGCCTGGTCAAAACGATGTGGCCGGTCTGTGCATCAAGCACGGAGAACTCGCGGGCCTTCAGGTCACTGGCGATGGCGGACTTCGAAGAACCGGGAGTGTATCCGCTGTGGCTGAATGCAATTTTTCCGGGTGCCACATCCCACCCCTCAACGTGATCGGCCACCACACGCTGTAATTCCAGTTGATCGATGTCCAGGATCGTCTGGTCGCCGGGTTCGGGAAACTTTTTGGGAAGACTGTAAGCAAAATCAAGCGCAGTGACACGATCGCGATCGAGTGGAGCAATTTCCCACACGACGTGATTCCAGACACGGTTCTTGAGAATGATCGATTCGTGACGCCCCTCGTTGTATTGGTCTGGCAGTTTGTGGGAGCCGTCATTGTGCAGCACGAGAGAGCAAGAGATCGCGGGCGCACCAATGACATCGGGGTACACCCAGAGCGAGATGCGGTTGTAGCGGCTCCAGTCTTCGCCAGGAAACGTTCGGGTCACCACAAGATCTTCCCACTCCCCGCCACCGTCCACCTGCGCGACATTGGTCGTAGAACGGAGGCGCAGCGAATGCTGGCCATCTTTAACGTGGACGTCGCTCAACGTCATCTCTCCCACGCCGGTGAACGACCAGGGCGAGAGAACTTCCATGCTGTCCAGCAAACGCGTTTCGAGGACCTTCTTGTTTAGCCATCGGAATTCGGCGCCATCTTCATACTTCGGTTGCATCGGCATGTCGGGAACCATTTGCTGTGCCGTGAGAGAAAAGCCCGAACAAAAGATGCCCAGGACCGTGGTAATGCTGAACTGGCGTGCCTTGCGTGTCCAGTTTCTCCATCTTGATTCGATATCCATGATCGGGCTCGCGCCTCCGCGCGATAAGAACACGACCGTTTGATCTACAAGTGACATGTTTGCACCATCAGTTGAGGACTGTCGGAACGACTACCCCCTGATCACGTAGGTTCCCATGATACAAGCCACAAGCGGTGCGATACCACCTAGAGATGGAGCTGTTCGTACTCCATTTGCGGCTGTCTCTGATTGCTTCCGTATCACAAGCAATGCAGAAGTTGACCGCAGTCTTCGGATTCGTACTGACAAACGCGTTCGTGGCACCAGCCGGCAGCATATTCAGGACGGAAACGCCGGTGCAGGCGCTGTGATAGAATTCGGCGGCGTCACATGGGAAGCAGACCCGAAGCCAAGAAAAAAATCTCCGGCGACTCGCAACAGTTCCTTTCCGTGAGCCGGCGCGAGTTGCTCGCCGGTACCGCAGCTGCGCTCACTTGCACGCTTTTTCCAGTCTCTTCTCTCGTACCACCTCGAACCGCAGCTCCCGCCGAAGTCTTAGCGTCCAGGGAGCGGGAATGCCTGGAGGCCATGGTTTCGCGGCTCATACCCGCCGGCGCCGATGGACCGGGGGCGATCGAGGCCGGTTGCGCACGCTACATCGAGCGCGCATTGGGGGATGCTTATCAATTGTTGAGAAAAACCTACAACGAGGGGCTGGCAGCGCTTCATTCTTGTGCCGTGGCGCGAGGAGCAGAATCTTTCGCAGCTTTAAGTGCGGCTGAGCAGGACCAGATTCTCTCCGATTTCGAAAGGAACGTGCACATCGGCGATTACGGTAATAGCGCGGCCTTCTTCGAAATGGTTCGCCGACATACTCTGGAAGGCATGTTCGGCGATCCTGCCTACGGAGGTAACGCCAACTTCGCGGGATGGGATCTCATCGGCTATCCCGGGCCTAGAATGTACGTGAGTCCAGAGTTGGAAAAAATGGGCGCAAAGTTGCCTCGAAGTCGGGTATTCGCGAAACAGCTCGTCGATGGCTCCCGTTAAGCTACCGAAGACCGACGTGGTGGTAATTGGCCTGGGCGCGGCCGGTGGCTTGGCCGTGCTACCTCTTGCGCTCTCCGGATTGAAGGTCGTAGGACTGGAGGCGGGCGGGTGGTTTCAGCCATCGGATCATCTCCCCGACGAGATTCGAAACAACATCAGGCACTGGCCCCACGCTGTCCAGAAAGCCAATCAGGAAATCCCCACCGCACGCGAGGGCCTGTCTGGCCCCCCGTTACCGCGCCCCGCCTATCACCCGATGATGAATGGCGTGGGCGGAACGTCGCTCCATTATTGGGGACAGAGCTGGCGCCTGACGGAGTGGGATTTCAAGCTGCGCAGCGAGACCCTTCGTCGTTACGGACCTTCTGCCATCCCAGAGGATTCCACGGTCGAAGACTGGCCGCTTTCTTATGAGGAACTGGAACCCTATTACGAGAGGGCGGAATACACGATAGGTGTGGCCGGCAAGGCAGGAAATATTCAGGGGACAGTCGACCAGGCGGGAAACATTTTTGAGAGCCCGCGCCACCGCGAATACCCGATGCCGCCGCTGCGTAGTGCAGGCTTTACCGATCACATGGCCGCAGCCGCAAAACGGTTAGGTTGGCACAGCTATTCTCCACCCGCTGCCATCAATTCGGTGCCGCGCGGTGAGAGAAATGCGTGCTACTACCACGGCTTTTGCGGTAGTGGGGGCTGCCCGATCGATGCGAAGAACTCGACTGCTGTCACCACGATTCCTCAGGCAGTTGCCACGGGGAATCTGAAAATTGTTCCATATGCCCACGTCATCGCGATCAATGCCGACGATGCCGGCAGAGTAACCGGGGTTCGCTATTTGAAGGATGGGGGAGAATATTTTCAGCCCGCGTCGGTTGTCTTGTTGGCGAGCTACACGTACGAAAATACGCGCCTGCTGCTGCTTTCGCGGTCGAAGGCTTACCCAAAAGGGCTCTCCAACAACCACGGCCAGGTGGGTCTGCACTACCAGTCTCACACTCGAAGTGGGGTGATGGGCCTGTTTACGTTTGATTTGAATCGCTGGTATGGAACGCCGGCCCAAGGCACATCTTTGGATGATTGGTCGGATGACAATTTTGACCACGGTGGACTCGGCTTTATCGGAGGTGGCAATCTGCTTGTCCACATGGAAGCGAAACCGATCGAAGCGGCCAGCATGCCGACCTTCGGGAAGGTCCCACGCTGGGGCTCCAGTTGGAAGGCATTCCTGCGGGAAAATGCAGGGCGCTGGGCGCCGGTCTGGACCCAGATCTCCACCCTTCCGTTCCGAGACCATTTTCTCGATCTTGATCCCGACGTGAAGGATCCGCTCGGATACCCGGTTTGTCGCCTCACTATCGGCCTGAAAGAGAGCGAGAAGCGCGCCATCCTATTTATGCAGGAAAAGTCCGAGCAATGGTTGCGGGAAGCCGGCGCTATTGCGATCGAAAAACTACCGCTTGGGCCAATTGCGCTGAGCACCCACGCATACGGTGGCACACGAATGGGGGACAATGCGGCGACGAATGTCGTCGACCGTTGGGGCTTCTCGCACGAGGCCACCAATCTCGGCATCCTCGGCGCGTCCGTGATGGGAACGAGTGGCGCAAGAAACCCCACGCTGACTGTCCAGGCCCTCGCCTGGCGCACCGCCGACCATCTCATCCGTGAGTGGAAATCCATCGCGCTCTAGTCAGTTGCATGGCGCTCGCTTCGCACTCCAGTTCAGCTGACGATCGAGGCCCTAGCGATATAATATGATGCTATTGTAGTACCATTCACAGATCGATTGGGAGGACAGACTTTGTTTCTTCAGCGCCTGCTGGTCCTTTGTTTCGCGTTCTTTCTGCTGGGAACTCCGTCGGCCCATTCGCAGTTCGTGCATGCGCAAGGAACCGGGATCGTCGATGGCTCCGGAAAACCACTCCTGATCCGCGGGATCAGTATTGGCAACTGGTTTGTGCTGGAAGGTTATTTCTGGCGCTTCGGCGGTCTCACTCAGGCGCAAACGGAACTTGAGCTCGTCTTCGAAGACCTGTTGGGGCCGACTCAAGCGCACGAGTTCCTCTCCAGCTGGCGTCAGAACTTCATGTCCGAAGCGGACGTTCATCGCCTTAGGCAGAACGGATTCAATGCGATCCGAATCCCGTTGCACACCAAGTATTTCAAGACCGAGGACGATGAGGGCTTCAAACTCATCGATCAGTTGTCCAGATGGTGCCGCCAAGAGCACATCTATGTCGTCCTGATGCTGGAGTCCGGCGTCGGCGGTTTCACCGGCGAGGCCAGTGACGATGGTCCCGGGTATCCATGGCTGCTGAAGGACACCGGTATGCAGGCGTATGTTGCGGATGCTTGGCTGCGGATAGCGACCCACTATAAAGACGATCCCACCATCCTGGGCTACGATCTTCTAAATGAACCCTTGCTCTGGTCCGGATTCCTCGATATGGAAGGTCTAATAGAGCCTGAGTATCTTCGTTTGACGGAGGCCATCCGCACGGTCGACAAACATCACATGGTCATTCTGCAACCGCCCCTCGGGCGGTTTAGTGCGTTCGGCCAGCCCTTTGATAGCAATATCGTATACAGCTTCCATAGCTACAGCGCTACGCCTCGCCCAGAGTTCCTGCAGCCGTACCTTGACTTCCGCGCGAAGTATCAAGTGCCGATCTTCTTTTCCGAGATTTACGCCGAGAGGCCGCCGGAGTGGTTAACGGCGCACGTTAATCTGGCCGAAAAATACAACATCGGCTGGATGATCTGGCCCTACAAGAAGATGGACGGCGAAACAACTGGACCGTATACATTCCCCTCCCCTGCCGGTTGGCCCAAAATCATCACCTTCGCTCATCAGCCACGTGATGATCGTGCGGTCCGGGACAGGAACGCATTGCGGCCGCCCCAGAAAGACACCGACGCTATGTTCGCGGAGATCCTTGAGAATGAGAAGAACGAGCATGTGACTGTGCATCCCGAGTATCTCGATCTCCCGGGCATCTCTGCGCACTGACGCAACTAAAAATCGCGAAGCCGTTGGAGGGACTACCTTGAGCAATGTGGGTGACATAAAAGCGGTTTTTGCAACTGCGGTAGCACTGTTTTCCTTTGCCGCCGCTCGACTGGTCTCGGCCCAAATCCCTTCTCCGCCGCCGGCCCCCGCCGTAGTTGCACCCGGACAAGCCCCCCACATCGGCGGCAACAGCTTCGAAGGACCGAAAGACGTGGTTTACCTCCCCACGCGTCCTCCGGAAGATACCCGCCTGAATTTGTTCTTCGGCGACTGGCATGATTCCGAGCCACACGTCCTGTTCGGTTCCCTGGTTGTACGCGACATTCTCACTCCCGGCGACAACCTCAGTCCGCCCTTCCCGGGGGCCGTGCTGGAGCACGCCAAGTTCCTCTCCTTCGCCAGGCTTGAGGCAGGAGCGCGGACCGTTCCCTCGACACTGAAAGGCCTGCAGATCTTTTTTTATGTGGTGGAGGGCGAGGGTGAGGTGTCAGCAGGCGGCAAGACCGAGATGATTCACAAAGGGAGCGCCCTGCTTGTGCCCGAGGGCCTCGAGTTCACTCTGCACAACTCGGGAGAGACTCAACTCACGGCGTATATAATTGGTGATCCCACATATACGGGATTCCAGCCGCTTTCTTCCTTCGTCGTCAAGGACGAAGATAAGCTCCCCCACACCAAGCCAGCCAACGACTCGCCCTTTACAAATCCAGGAGCAGGCGGTCACTGGGCGCACATTACTCACGGCTTCTTCAACAACCACAACGGCCTCGCCTCAGTCGGGGCGATCATCACCGTCGAAATCCTCCCCATGCAACTCGGCGAGCCCCACCCACACTTTCCCGGCCATGAAGAAATCTGGTGCGAAGTTGAGGGCAAGAGCCTTGCCTTTGTCGGTTCACAGCTACGCATTCAGCATCCCGGTCAGGCGTACATGCTGCGTCCCGATAACCTTACGACGCATAGCAACATCAACTTTGAAGAACCCGGAGGCGAACCGATTAAGTTCCTGTGGTTCAGCACTAGCACGAAGGTGCCCACGACGCCGCACTAGCCGTAACTAGGTATGTCAGCGGCCAGAAACCCCAGTCAGTCCCAACGCTGGGATTTCACTATTCACTCTTTGGGGCCATTCGTCTCTACCAGCAGAAACTTGACTTGGCTGTCTTCCGAATAGTTGACGTTGGAGGTGGGAGCGAGATTATCAGGTGGATGCTCGTAGGCCATACCAGGGGTCTGGCGGCGAAGGTACGGGCCGATGAAGGCGATACTGGTACCGGAAACCTCCAACCATAACTGCTCGGTGTTTGGCATTGTGCCACTGAACGGGCGGGTGATGGTCACGGGATCCAGGGCAACCGTCTCGACGCTGGAGATTGTGGCCAGACCATCGGCAGATGAGAAGAGCGGCTTAACGATGCGCGACCATTCCTGTACGGCAGTGCTGATGGGAGTGGAGTTCTCGTCCTTACTCACGAGCTTGGTCTTCGGCTGGAAGCCGCTAGGAGTAGGCTCAGTTATGACGTATGCGCGAAGGGAACCTGTTCCCGTATTCTTAACCTTAAAGGCCAGGTTCGCTGGCACCAGCACCGCAATATTCGTGGAGACGGGAACGGAATCAGCACCGGCCGAGATTATTCCCGTGCCGGAGATGAAGTAATAGACCCGCTGCTTGCCAGAGAGAGCGGCAGAAGGCGTCGAGGCGCCGGAAGCCAGCGTGGCAAAAACATACGAATCGACGTAGCGGAGGATGGCACCTTTGGTGGCAGGCCTCATCGGGTCGCCCTTGGTGAAGACCGCGTACTCCGTTAGGGGGCCCAGAGTTTGAGGCTCGGATCTGTGCCAATCACCAAAATACATATCGACAAAGGCGTTGCTGCCTACCTGCAGCTCTTGCGCGTGCGCCGGAAGCAAAAGCAGGGTTGCTGCGAGTAGCGCGGCCGCGAACATTTTCCCAGTCATAGATCCTCCTCGTACGCGATTCATGATGGAGTTCATCGGCAGCGATCTAATTTGAAAGGAGTGAAAAGGCGAGGATCGTATCCCCGGCGGCTACCTCAGCCTCAAGAGAATAATACTATCATCATATTATGACAGCCAGGCAGAGCATTCTTCTCCACAGCAAACCAAGACCTGCAAGAAGATGGGACGGAAGCGTTGGAGTTGAGAAACGACATGACTACCCCTTCCCGGGAACCGGGAAACAAGCGCTCCTCTAAATGTCATTATCGCTATCATCGGCCCCAAAAGATGTGTGATCTCTTCCATTCCGAGGCTTCGTTCCCGCCTCCTTCGCGGATGCAGTTTCGCATTATTTCGCTTGTGGGATTGCCAGAAATGGGTATCTTCGGACATGTCGCCACGATTTCGCTTGTTTCATTGTTAGTATTGTAGTACAAATACGCGATTCACCATCCTCAGGGGGAGGCCATCTCATGGAACTTCGTCGTTTCCATTACATTTGTCTCTGTTTGGTCGTGCTTTTCGGCAGCCTGCAACTGAGGGCGGATGTGACCGGATCCATTCTCGGTCAAGTCCGTGACGCATCCGGCGCGGTGGTTTCGAACGCGTCCGTGCTTGTCACCCAGATCGCCACCGGCTATAGCCGTACGGTCAAGAGCGATTCGTCGGGTCAATACAGCCTTCTTGCTCTGCCTCCCGGACGTTACCGCCTGACCGCATCGGCCCCCGGCTTCGAGCAAGCAGTTATTGACAACATTGATCTCAACGTCAATGATGCGCTGCAGTTTGACGTGCACTTGAAAGTCGGCAATGTGAGCGCGCTCGTTACCGTCGAGGCGAACCCTCTGCAAGTCCAGACCGTGAATACGGCGCTGGGCAACACGATCGAGTCCAATCAGATTCTAGCCATGCCGCTCAACGGCCGGTCTTACCTCGACCTGCTCGCGCTGCAGCCCGGTGTTGCTCCTGCAAATACGAATGGCAACTATAACGATCGTTCGCCCGCCTCCGGCCTCTACGGTTCGTCGGGCAACGTCTCCACCGACGGTCAGCCAGAGTGGGCCAACGCCTTCCTGGTGAACGGCGCGGAAGTCAACGAGACCAAGAATATGGGCGCCGGTCTGATTCCAGACGCCGATTCGATCGCCGAGTTTCGACTGCTCACCAACAGCTTCACCGCTGAATACGGCAAGTTCACCGGCGCGGTCATGAACACGGTGACGAAGTCCGGAACCAACCGTCTCCACGGAACCCTGTTCGAGTTCGTCCGGAACCAGGGCATGGACGCGACCAATTTCTTCGACCACACCGGGAAGGCCGAACTGAAGCGCAACCAGTTCGGTGGTGTCCTGGGTGGCCCGATCTGGAAGGATCACCTTTTCTTCTTTACGGATTATCAGGGTACGCGTCAGGTAGCGGGAGTCAGTACGGGAAATGTGACGGTTCTAAGTGCGGACGAACGTAACGGTATCTTTCCGGATAGCCTGCTTGGCAACTCAGTCCAGGGTACCGCTTGGGCCTCGACCCTTATGAGCCGCGGTGGCGGAACCATCGTCCCTGGGGTCACCACGTACAGCCAACTCGGTACGGCAGTGACGACTACCGACGCTAATGGCAATCAAGTGTCCGGCCACAACATCTCCGCTTATATCGACCCCGTCTCTGGTTTGACGTTGCCACTCATTCCACAGGCAAATCAGGGGGTGAACGGCTATTCCGATGCAACCCACAAGGGATCGATTATCGACACCAATCTGGCGCAACGAATTGACTTCGTCAATCGGAAGACTGGTGACTGGTCGTTTTACTACCACTATGACAATGCGACCGCGGTCAATCCCGTCTATAGCAACAATGGCTCGCAGAATCTGCCAGGCTTTCCAGACACCGAGCCGTCGCGCAACCAGATGTTCGTGATGAGCGACTCGAAAACCATCGGTGCGTCCTCCGTCAACGTGGCGCGCATCTCGTTTTTCCGCACGGCGGTTCACACCGCCCAGCCGTCCGCGAGTTCGACGATTTCCTCCTACGCGAAGTACGGCTTCAATACCGATCCCACCACTGGTGGTCTGGTCAACACCGGAACGCCTGGATACCCATCGTCGGTGCCGGCCTTGTTCTTCAATAGCTTTGCGATCGGCAACAACTGGTTGAATCTCTATCAGCCGGACACGAACTACACGGTTGGCGACACGTTCAGCAAGATGATCGGCAAACACTCGCTCAGCTTCGGGGGTGACTTCCGGTACTACGAGTTGAATGCTCGAAACGAATGCGGATCGAACGGATATTTCGTCTTTAACGGCAACGAGACGGGTGGGGACGTTTCCGATTACTACATCGGCGCTCCGAACCAATTCGTCCAATGCTCCATCCAGGTTCTGGACAACCGTACCCGTTACTTTGGGCTCTTCGGCGAGGACTCCTGGAAGATGGCTCCCAACTTCACCGTTAACTACGGCCTGCGTTGGGATGTCGCTAGGCCGTGGAGCGACGTGTATGGTCGTTTAACCACGCCGGTTCCGGGAGCGCAGTCCGTCCTGTTCCCCAACTCGCCCCCGGGAAACCTGGTTCCGGGAGACCCCGGCGTCCCCAGTACGATATCGCCGACGCGATGGAACAATTTCGCGCCGCGCCTCGGTATTGCCTACTCGCCTTCCTCGAGCGAAGGCTTCCTCGGTAAGCTGGTAGGAGGGCCTGGCGCGACCAGCATTCGTGCGGCTTTCGGAATCTATTACTTGGGAGTTGCTGACAACGGGAACTTCGGTATTATTGGCGACGCTCCATGGGGTCTCTACTGGGCATCGCCGCAACCGACTGAGTTCGGCAGTCCTTTCATCACTCGCGCAAACGGCGTGACGCAGGGTCAGCACTTCCCCTTCACCTTCCCCTCGGGTCCTGGACCGTTTCCGAACTTCCAGTTCGGATCGCTGATGCCTCTTTACGTTCCGGGATACTACAACAAAAACAAGACCATGAATGCCGAGCACTATAACCTCTCCATCCAGCGGCAGCTCGACCCGAAGACGGTCGTTACCGTGGCCTACGTCGGAACTCAAGGACACCACATTGAGCATGGCGAAGACCTTCTCTGGGGCAGTTCGGCGCTCTGTATGTCGCTTCCAGGCTGCGGGCCTGGTGGCGAAAGTGGGGTCTACCAGTCGGACGGCCAAACCTATTACGGCAGCTTCACAGGGGCGATCAACAACCAGGCCATCAGCGCGAACTACCACAACTCCAGTGGAGGACCGGTTGTGGCCTTCGCCTCGGCCACTTACCTGCAGAACTCGGGAAACTCTCACTACAACTCGCTGCAAACCTCGGCGGAACGTCGTGCTCGCGACGTCACCTTCCTCTTCAGCTACACCTACGCCAAATCGTTGGATGATCAATCTGCCAAGTGGGATCCGCGCAGTCCAACGCGAGCCTACGGGCTTTCGTCGTTCGACATGCGGCATAACTTCGTAATGAGCTACAACTGGAATCTTCCGTTTGATCGCGCGTTCGGCGCCCGCCGGATTACTGAGGGATGGCACCTCACGGGCATCAGCCGCTTCAACACTGGTGTCCCAATCAGCGTGCAGAGCACCGGCGACTTAGCCGAGACCAACCTCGGGCTGGACTATCCCACGCAAGTGGGTCCGATCCAGAAGCTGAATCCACGGGCTTCGCCGGTTGCGCAGTACTTCAATCCATCAGCCTTTGCTTTTAACCTTCCCAACTGCAGTGGCGTAACGAATAGTTACGAAGCTTGTGGAGTGACCGGGAGCGCGAGGCAGTTCCTGTTCAACGGGCCGGGAGCCATCAACACGGATGCAGGCCTTGAGAAGGATACGAAAATCACCGAGGGCTTGGCATTGAACCTCCGTTTCGAGATGTTCAACGTCTTCAACCATACCAACTTCCTCGCTAGCTCGGTGGTGGGGAACGCTAACAGCGGCCAGTTCGGTCAGGTCACGAACGCTGCGTCGGCTCGAGTCGGCCAGATAAGCGCCAAGTTCATCTTCTAATCCGACTCTGCGGTGCGCGTTCGCCCCGCCTAGCCTTTCCGGGGATGCGAGCAATCGCATCCTCGGTTTGTTAGGGGACTTCCACGAGTGATGAAATGAAGCGACAATATGGCAATCTTAGTAACTCGCGATGATGTGCGTTTTGAAAACCTAAGAAGAGCCAGAAACGGGCGTTGGCCGGCAGACCCCGCGGATGGAATCAGTCGCGTAGCCTTATGCCTGAGCCCGGAGGATACCGAAGAAGCGCTGCAGCGCGTGATCAACGCCGGGCAGCGCCCGACGATTCGCTCCGGCGGCCATTGCTACGAAGATTTCTACGCCAACAATCCCAAGGGCACGCTCATTGATATGTCCATGATGGACCACGTGGGCGACCTGCCGCATGATGCGCGCTATCGAGTGAGTGCGGGAGCGACGCTGGCCAAGGCTTATCAGGACCTGTACAAGCTTTACAATTTGACGCTGCCTGGCGGCACCTGCGGTTCTGTGGGCGCGGGCGGGCACATCACCGGTGGTGGGTATGGGTTTGTTTCCCGGTTGTATGGGACGACGGCGGACTGGGTGACCGGGGTCGACATTCTTACGGTTGACTCGAAGGGAAAGGTCGCGCTTCGTACCTGTACCGCGAAGCAAGACGGTGACCTATTCCGCGCCTGCCGTGGGGCCGGCGGCGGGAATTTTGGCGTGATCATCGACTATATCTTCGACAAGCTCCCGCCTGCCCCCCAGGAGGTAATGGTTTCGAACATGATTTTTCCCTGGGCTGAGATGACCGAAGAAAAGTTTACGAAGATCGTCGACGCCTTCGGCGGCTACTTTGCTGCGCGAGGCCAGGATCCTGACACCTGGGGATTGTTCGCTGTAATCGAGGCCAATCACAGGGAAAGCGGCTTTGTGCGCGTCTCGGCGCAGTTCTGCAATCCGGACGGAACCTGCAAGGATACGAAGGTCCTGGATGAGTTCCTCGCGTTGTTCGACGCATGCAAACCTTCGGCCGTATCGCCTGCGCCGCCGGTCAGCCGTCCTGCGGCGGGTTTCGGACCACATATGATGACGCGTGTCCCGTGGGCCGAAACGGGAGCTGCTGGAGGCACTCGCCACGGTTCCACGCGGGCCAAGTACAAATCGACCTGCATGAAGAAGAACTTTACGGCGCGCGAGATCAGACTCTTTTACAAGCACCTCACGCGAACCATGCCAGGGGTCGACCTCTCCCACACGGTCGTGGAAGTTGACTCCTATGGTGGGGCCATGAATCGCAAAGAGATGCTCGAGGAGACAGTGGCGTTCCAGCGGTCGAGCGTCATGAAACTGCAGTTCCAGACCTACTGGACTGATCCAGCGGAAGACGAGGCACATCTCACCTGGATACGGGAGTTTTACAAAGAACTGTACTCCAGCCCTGAAGTCGATGCAGCCCATCAGGGAACGCCATTTCCAGGCGAGAGTTATGAAGGGTGCTATATCAACTGGTGTGACCAGGACATGATCGAGTATGCGTACTGGCCCGAGCTTTACTACGGACCAAACTACAAGTTCCTGCAGCAGGTAAAGAAAAAATACGATCCGAACAACGTGTTCCATCATGCTATGTCGATTCGAGCTTAGAGTCTTTTCGGTTTTTGGGAGTGATGGAGATGACGCAACCAATCGGGTGGGATCGCAGACGTTTTGTGCAGATAGCGAGCAGCACATGGTTGCTGGGGGCTGTCGGTAGCCGGTTTGGCTGGGCGGCATCACTGGCTGATCCCCCGCGCTCGGCAAGATTTGCATATATTGGCGCAGAACATGAGATCCATGTGTATTCGATCGCTGGCGGCGACCGCTTCATAAAGCTGCAGAGGGTTGACAGCGCGAATCCAGTGGCGCTGGCGATCCGCAATAGGAATCTGTATGTAGCGAACTGTGTAACTGGGTATGGCAGTCTGCCGCGCGGGAGTGTGGAGGCGTACGCAATTGACTCCATCACCGGCAAGCTGCTGTTAACGAACCGCGCGCCGTTGGCACTCTCAGCCATCTCGCCGCGAGACCTGGCGGTTGCCCCGGATGGACGTTGCGTTGTGGTCGCGGTGCATGGCGGCGGTGCATATAACGTGCTGTCAATCGACGAAGATGGGCGGCTGGGGAGGGTGTCGGGGATCTTGAAGGAAACGGGTTCGGGACCGCATTCCTTGCAGGCGTCGGCGCATCCTTCGGCCGTGATGTTTGACAGAGTGGGACGCGTACTGACGGCAGACCAAGGCAGCGATACGCTTAGCGTGCTTACCCCCTGCAGCGGCGAGCTCACGGTAGCCGACCGCTGTGCAGTTACTGCCGGCAGCGGGCCGACCAGCATTGTGCTGGACGCTGATTGCAGGCGACTCTATGTAGCGCATGCACTGAATGGGTCGTTGTCGAGTTTTGAGTATGACGCCAGGATAGGCAGAATCCTGCGGCGCGAGCAGACGGTTTGGCTTTCAGTTGTGGGTGAGAGGGCCGTAATGGCGATTCATCCTTCGGGCGAAACCCTGTACAGCTCGCACGGTGACGGTATCCGGGTGTGGAGGATTCCAGCGAATGGCTCTCTGAACGCCCTGCCTGGCGTAGATGGCATTCGGCCGAATACGCTGCAGGTAACGTCGGATGGCAAGTGTTTATTGGCATTGTGCAGCGATGCGCTGCTCAGGATGAAAATCAATGCAGGTAGCCAGCTGCTCGCCGCACCTGTCAAAGTCGCGTCCCTTTCCAAGCCGATGAGCATCGCCGTTCTGTAGCGCCATCGAAAGTGCCGGGAGGCTTCGGCGAGCCCGCGCTCGTCGACGTGTGCTGACACTCACGAACTCCGGAACGCCGTAGCCCACAAGGATCAGAAATAGTCAGAAGGACCAATGCTGACCGTCAGGCGCATCTTCCACACACGTGTCGGAGGGCATCCTTATTCCTGATTCCTGACTAGGACTCGAACATCAATGGGAACGACGCGCGGGGATCGGGGATTGTCCCTAGGAGCCGGCCCGAACAGGGTCAACAGATGATGGGCCGAAAAAGCCCCGCTGAGTTCATCGGTGGATCAATCAGTTGCCGCCGAGAGAGTCAGTGTGTCGGATGCAGCATGAGTTTCTGTATCCTCCAATTCAACAGCTCCGCCACGAATAAGGTGTTCTCGGAAGGGCAGGAAATCTCATGCACCCAGCCGAACTGGCCCAGTTGTTTGCCATTTTTTCCAAACTCGCCGAGGATGTTGCCCTCCAGATCCAGTTTGTAGATGCGCCCGGCAACGGAGTCGGAGGTGTAGAGGACTTGCTTCGGTCCGGGCGTGATGCAAATAGCCCAGGGAGCCCCAGCATTGCTCCACTCCTTTAGAAAATTTCCCTCGCCGTCGAATACTTGAATGCGGTTGTTCTCGCGGTCCCCCACATAGACGTTACCCTTCGAATCAGTGGCGATGCTATGCGGAGTGTGAAATTCGCCCTGCGACGTGCCACGCTTACCCCACTCTTTGACCCAGTTGCCCTCCTTATCGAATTTCACCACGCGCGAGTTTCCGTACCCGTCGGAGATGAAACTGTTACCGGCAGCGTCCCAAGCCACGTCGGTGGGCCGGTTGAAGAGCCGGTGGGCAAAGGTCGCAAAGGCTGGTGGCGGCGGTGGGGGAGTCACGCCGGGAGGAGGTGGTGAGCCGCCTTCGACCACTTCGGGCTTCCTGCCGAAAAGCATCATGACCCGGCCCTGGGGATCAAATTCGATCACCATGTTCGCGCCTTCGTCCACGCACCAGATATTATCGTCCTTGTCGATGCGGACAACGTGTGCGAAAGAGAAGCCGTACAGGTCTTTGCCGATTTCGCGGACAAAGTTCCCCATGGCGTCGAACTCGAAGAGCCGAGTCTGCGCGCTGCGCGTGTAGACGAAGATGTGTCCCTTGGAATTCACCGCCACGCCGGCAGCCTCTCCCAGGTATAAGTCACTGGGAAGTTTCAGAAGATTGGGCACGGATTCATAGGGAATCTCTGGAACCGCTTTTTCTTGTGCTGAACAGACCAAAGAAATTGCCAGACAGAGCAGCGGAAAAATCGCGCTTCGTTTCATAGGATATCCATCGCAAGTATGCTGTCCCTGCCCCGAAGACTAGAAGCAGAAGAGGGATTCTTGGCAATCCGACAAGTCGAAAATAGTGCGAAAACGGCGAGCCCGGAATGTACCGGACCGGAAGTTAGGGCCACGTTCGGTAATCGTTAGGACAAAACCGAAACAATGCTCCGCCCGGCGAACCATAACGGAAGCACCGCCCACACTTTCAGCGATTACCTTCGGAGCTCTAGGCACCGATTCATACCTCCGTCGGTCTCCCTTCGCCGCTACGGGAAATAAAGACGATAATCGCATGATACTATCCTTTTTCGATTTTCGTCCGGCACGCGGTGCGATGGCCCTTGAACTCTTCGCGCCGGATTCTAGGGTGTGAATTATTCTGCCGGGAGAGCCTTGGCAAATCTGCATTCCAAGAAATTATTGGTGAATACACCAACATCCAAAGCACCGAGGATTCCCAGGGCAAATTTCTTTACTTTGCCCGCTACCGCACCCACGAAGCGCGAAAATAGAAGCGAGGTCATCAGGATGCGTGGATTACGAGTCGCTGTCTTTGCGGTTGTGGGAGTGATGTTCGCAGCGACCGCGCCGGCCAAGGCGCAAACACAAGGGCTGGCCGGCGAACCGAAACCTTCCCTTCACGGTGCAGCTCGGGGTCACTCCACCTGGAGCGACTATGCGGGTGCCTCCGACTCCGCGCAGTATTCCGCGCTGGATAGAATCAACCGCTCGACCGTCGGCAAATTACGGGTGGCATGGAGCTATTCCACCGGCGACGGAAACAAGTACCTGTTCAACCCCATCGTGGTCGACAGAACGATGTATGTTCTGGCGCACAAACACTCCATCGTGGCGCTCGATGCGACAACCGGCAAGGAATTGTGGATCCATCCCACGGAGGTGAAGACATCGCTGATCACCAATCGTGGGATCAACTATTGGGAAAGCGCAGACCGGTCTGATCGCCGGCTTATCTTCGCCGTCGACAACTTCCTGCAGGAGATCGACGCACGTACGGGTCAAGCGATTTTTAATTTTGGCGACAGTGGCCGCGTGGATTTGCGAGAAGGTCTCGGACGCGACCCGAAAACTCTGAGCCTGGTTCAATCCACGACTCCGGGACGTGTGTTCGAAGATCTACTGATCCTGGGCTCGGCGACCAACGAAGAATACGAGTCTGGCCCCGGTGACATTCGCGCCTTCGATGTCCGATCAGGACGCATGGTCTGGATCTTTCACACGGTGCCGCATCCCGGCGAGGTCGGCTATGACACTTGGCCGAAAGACGCGTGGAAGACGGTCGGCGGGGCGAATGCCTGGAGCGGACTGTCGGTGGACGAGAAGCGTGGCATTGTGTTTATTCCGACTGCAAGTCCCAAGTACAACTTCTACGGAGCCGATCGCAGGGGAGCCAATCTATTTGGTGACTGCCTGCTGGCGCTGAATGCGCGAACCGGAAAGCTGATCTGGTATTTCCAAATGGTCCACCACGACATTTGGGACTACGACAACGGAACGGCTCCGATGCTTTTGACGGTCCGCCACAAGGGCAAGATGGTCGACGCAGTGGCGCAGGCCGGGAAGGAGGGCTTCGTCTGGGTGTTTAACCGCGAAACCGGCAAGCCCTTGTGGCCGATTGAGGAGCGGGCTGTCCCGCGCTCAGATATGCCGGGCGAGGCAACCTCGCCCACGCAACCGTTCCCTTTGAAGCCTCCGCCTTTCGCGCGTCAAAGCTTCACCGTCAAAGACCTCAACCCGTTCATGGAGCCGGAGGAGCGAGAAAAGTTTCGTAAGCAAATGGAAGCGGCTCGCAATCAAGGTCTATTCACACCTCCCGGCGTGACCGACACGGTCGAGATGCCGGGCAATAACGGGGGAGCGAATTTTCAGGGCGCGGCCATCGACCCGGAGCACGGCACCTTATTCGTGGTTTCGAAGGATCTTCCTTCCATGCTCAAGCTGGAACTGAATGCACCAGAGCAGGCAGCGGCGGGGAGTTCCGCGGAGGAACAGGGGCGAGTCGTCTATCAATCCAGTTGCCGCCTCTGTCACGGTGTAGACCGCGCCGGTCAGCCACCCGGAGTGCCTTCTCTTGTAGATATTGGATCGCGACTTCCGGCCGATCAGATCCGTGCGGTGGTGACTCACGGACGCGGCCCCATGCCGGCGGCTTCCAAACTATCCGACGCGGATCTCGATTCTCTCTTGTCCTTTCTAGCCCATCCCGAGCGCGCACCGGTGCATCCCGCAGACAATATTTCCTCTCCACAGGCCGCAACCACGGCGGCCCTTCCGCCAGAACAATTGCGCTATCGCAGCGGCTTCGGTTTCATGTTCACCAGCAGCGGACTACCTGCGATCGCTCCACCCTGGACCACGCTTACCGCCTATGACCTCAACCGGGGAAGCATCGCGTGGCAAGTGCCGCTGGGCGAAGTTCCGGAGTTAGCCGCAAAAGGGATCAAGGACACGGGCTCGCATTTTCCCAAGGTCGGTCCGGTGGTGACGGCTGGGGGATTGATCTTTACAGGAACTCGGGACCGCAAAGTTCGCGCTCTCGACTCGGCGACCGGCAAGGTGCTGTGGGAAGCGGAAGTCGATGCCGGTCTCGAGGGCATGCCGGCAGTTTACGAGATCGACGGACGTGAATATGTTGTTTTCTGCGCGGCAGCGCAAGCCACTACGCATACGCACGATCTTCCCGGACATCCGGCAGTGCAGGCGCCGATCCCCGGAGCTTATGTTGCGTTTGCCCTGCCGTGAGGCGTGGGCCAACCTGCTAGGCCAGTCCGAATGCCACATACACGGTGCCCGACCATCCTTTCGTATCTTTTCCTCCACCAGCGCTGACCACGACGCACTGCTTGCCGTCGATCATGTGGGTGGCGGGCGTCGCGATCGCTGAATTCAGATCAACCGCAAGAACGTGCACGAACTGCAGCTTGCGTGGAAGTTTGACGCCGAAGAAGAAGGCGGAACGGGTCTGGGAGTGGGCAGTCCCGGGGGTGCCGCAGAGCGCAGCAAGAAGCATCAGGGCCACAATTCGCGGGCATCGGGAGAGACCCGTCATCGGGTCAGTGTGCTCTGCCATCGTATGCGATCACCTCTTGACGGGATTCTCCCAGGCCGTCAATACCCAGGTCGACCACATCCCCGGCCTGCAGATAAACCGGCGGATTCATTCCGAGACCGACTCCGGCCGGCGTTCCGGTGCTGATCACGTCGCCGGGAAGAAGAGTCATGAACTGGCTCACGTAGGACACCAGCGTCGCCACATCAAAAATCATGTTTGCGGTGGAACTTTTCTGGCGGAACTGTCCATTGACCTTCAGCCACATGGGAAGATTGCCGACATTCGGAACTTCGTCGGGGGTCGCGAGGAACGGACCCAGTGGAGCAAAGGTGTCCGCACTCTTTCCTTTTACCCATTGGCCTCCGTGTTCCAGCTGAAAGCTGCGTTCGGAGTAGTCATTGTGCAGAGCATAACCTGCCACGTAGTCGAGAGCTTTTTCCTCGGGCACGTATAAAGCTCGCTTGCCAATGACGACCGCGAGTTCTACTTCCCAATCGACTTTGGACGAGTTCTTCGGCATCATCAGGGGATCATTGGGTCCCACGAGAGAAGTAGTGGCCTTAAAGAAGAGGACCGGTTCCTTCGGCGGATCGGCTTTTGTCTCGGCCGCATGGTCGCGGTAGTTGAGTCCGATGCAGACGATCTTGCTGGGCCGGCAAACCGCAGATCCCAGGCGCACCGAAGGCGCCACGCGTGGCGCGGATGCAGCGTTACTGCGCAGCCATGATTCGAGTTTCTTCAATCCGCCGCTGGCAAAAAACTTTTCGTCATAATCGGAACCCATCGCGGACACGTCGATGCGGCTGCCATCTTTCAAAATCGCTGCGGGCTTTTCCTGCCCTTTCTCGCCAAATCGAATCAGCTTCATGGTTGCGGTTCTCCTGATCTCTTAAATGGATATTTTTTGCGGCTTATTACTGTGCATGTATGGCCGGGGCGGGACGTCCTCAATGTGCTTGCTCGATTCCGATAATTATCATATATAGTTATAATAGTAGCAAATCGTTCCCGGTCCCAGAGAGCTAACGAAATTGGTTTTGAGGAGAAAGCTCGGATGGTGAGAAGAATTTTCGCATCCCTGGCAATCGTTTTGTGCGCAGGGCTGGCGGTGGCACAGACCACCGGCAATCGTCTCGACCTCTATTTCGGCGATTGGCACGCCTCGACCCCACGCACCACCCAGGGTTCGCTGGTCGAGCGGGACATCTTCACGCCCGGCGATCCGCAAAATCCTGCGCATCAGGGCGCAGTTCTCCGCTTCATCAATTCCTATACCTACGCAACCTTGGCGCCGCACGCATCCACCAAGGCGACACGCCGGGATGGGCAGCAGGAGATTGTGTTTGTCGACTCCGGTCGCGGTAGCGCCAAGGCAGCGGGTCAAACCGTCGAGTTGTACAGGAACATCGCGGTTCTGATTCCGGCTAGCCTGGAGTTCACTCTCAGCAACACGGGCGATCAGCCGTTGACCATGTATGTGATCGGCGATCCTACGCCGCCCGGGTTCCGGCCGAATTCCGCGATGCTGGTTCGCGACGAGAACAAACTTCCGATCACATCGAGCGACGGTCTGTGGGATCACGTCGTCAAGACATTATTCGTAACCGCGGACGGCTTGGGCACGCTGCAGACTGTTCTGACCGTTACCCTCGATCCTCTGACCATGGGCAAGCCGCACTTGGCGGATCATGACGATATCGAGGAAGTGTGGACGGCTCTCGATGGCACCAGCCTTGCGTTCGTGGGGAATACCCTTCGGAAACAAACTCCCGGCATGGCGTTCTACCACATACCCGACAATAAGACTCCTCACACCAACATCAATCAGAACGAAGACGCGCAAGTCAGGTTTCTCTACTTCGCTCGCTACCATCCGCACGAACCCAGACCGTAGGCGAGGTCAGAAAGGGAGCCTTTAGGATGCAACGCGCCGCGATGGCTTTCATGACCGTATCCGCACTGATTCTGGGTTTGCCTTCGCTGGCAACAGCCCAAGCGGCTGTGCCTTCGAGCGGCACGAAAAACGCAATCAACGGGATTAATTCTTATCCGGGACCAGAGTTCGTCAAGTATGCGAAAGAGCGCGAACCGCAGGACCGGCGCATCGATTTGTTTATCGGCGACTGGCAGGGTTCGCTTCCGCGAGTTGAGCACGGTTCACTGGTGTTGCGCGACATTCTGATTCGGGGCGATAACTTCGCTCCCTCGCAGAAAAGTGCGGTCCTGCGCGCGGCGAACTTTTTCGCTTACGGCCGTCTGGCTCCCGGCAACTGGACCGCGACAAGCAAGCTCGAAGGCCAGCAGGAAGTCTATTATGTGTTGGGAGGCGAGGGAGAGATCACGGCCGGCGGCGATAGCGCGAAACTGCGCAAGGACATGGCAGTCCTAATGCCCGCGGGGCTTGAGTTCGTGATCAAGTCCACCGGACAAGAGCCGCTGACCATGTACGTAATCAACGAGCCGACGCCGGCCGGCTTTCATCCGAAGGACAAGATGGCGGTGAAGGATGAGGCGATGGCACGCCAGAGGACCCCGGCGGCCGCCGATCCTTATATTGTCGGCGGGGCGTCGGGACATTGGGCGCACATCGTTCGGGAACTGTTCTCTCCGGCCGACGGGCTAGCGACCGAGCAGAGCGTCATCACCGTGACGGTGAATCCGCTGACCATGGGCGAACCGCACCCGCACCGCCCCGGTCAAGAAGAAGTCTGGGCCGCGATCGATGGCACCAGCCTCATCATGATGGGGACGGAACTTAGGGTGCAAAAGCCAGGGATGGCCTACATGCTGCCGCCGGACTTCGCGACCGTACACTCCAACATCAATGCCGGCGACACACCGGTAAAGTTTCTTTATTTCGCGCGCTTCCCTGAGGGTGACAACTGGACGCACGCCGTTGTTCCCGCGCCCCATTAAGATGTGTTTGCTCGATTTTCGAAGCACGCAGTTTGAACCGAAGAACGATCATCCGAAATAATAAGCCATGAGATTAATACGCTGCTTGGTTTTGCTCGCCTTCTCATCTGTACTTTCTGTTCCCACTGCACGGAGTGCGCCCGCACCAGCGGGCGAGTACTTCGTATATTTCGGCACCTACACCGGCTTTGCGTACCCGCTGGACGGTGTACCATCCGGGGGCAGCCACAGCAAGGGAATCTATGTCAGCCGTTTTCAGCCGGCGACAGGGACAGTCAGCCAGCCCGAACTGGCGGCGGAGATCGCGAATCCGTCGTTCCTGGCCGTTCATCCCAACCAGCGATTCCTGTACGTTGCCACCGAAGGACCGAATCTCGATCATGAGTCTTACGTGAGCGCGTTTGCCATCGATCCATCGACCGGCAAGTTGCATCTGTTGAACACCCTGCCGACAGGGGGGGCCAGCACCTGCTATCTCTCCATCGACAAGACGGGTCACTACGTTCTGATGGCGAGTTTCGGCAGCAGCAGCGTTACGGTTTTGCGTATTAAAGACGACGGCTCGCTGGGTGAACAGACCGCATTCATGAAACACATCGGAAAGGGGAAGGACCCTTTTTTCCAATCCCGGGCTCATCCCCATTCGATCGAAGTTTCGCCCGACAACCGCTATGCGGTCGTTTCCGACCTGGGCGTGGACAAGGTGTTTGTTTACCGGTTTGACGCCGCCACCGGAGCACTATCCCCTGACAACCCACCATTTGTCGACGCGGATCCGGGCAGCGGGCCGCGCCATTTTGTTTTCGATGCGGCCGGCAGATTCGGCTATTCTCTGCAGGAGATGAGCGGGTTTGTGTCGGTCCTGGCATGGGATCCTTCGAAGGGAACTCTGAGCAAGGTGCAGGACGCCAAGACATTAGCCCCCGATTTCGTCGGTACCAACGACAGCGCCGAAATTGCAATTCATCCCAATGGGAAATTTCTGTACGAGTCGAATCGGCGTTTCCGCAGCCCTAATTTGTGGGGGCCGGATACGATCGGAGTGTTCTCCATCGACCCGGAGAAGGGAACGCTGAGCCAAGTCGAACAGGTAGCGCCCGGAGGCACGACTCCGCGGAGCTTCGCGATCGATCCAACGGGCGCGTACCTGTTTTCCGCCAATCAGACATCCGGGAACGTCCGGGTTTTTCGCATCGACAGCAACACCGGCCGGCTCACGCCAAGCAGCACCGATTTGAAATTGGATGTGCCGGTGTGCATCGTGTTCGTGCCCGTACAGAAATGAGCCTGGAGATTTAGCGCTACTGGCTCGCACTAAGGAGATCAGGAACCTTCATGAGACGTATCCGATACGCGCTGTGTCTGGTCATTGCCGGCGGGCTCTCCCTAGCGGGAGTCCAGACTGCCCACGCTCAGGGCGGCGACTTCTTCATGTATGTCGGCACCTACACCGGGTTCAAGTGGGTGCATCACAGCCGGCCGTACGGTCTGGGAGAGAGTCACAGCAAAGGGATTTACGTCAGCCGCTTCCGTGCGACCACGGGCGAGTTCAGCGAGCCTGTACTGGCTGCGGAAATGATCAATCCTTCGTTCCTGACTGTTTCTCCAGATCATCGATTCCTCTACGCCGTGAGCGAAGATCCGCTTTCGGTAGGACCACCGCTCGATCACTCGTCGTACGTGAGCGCGTTCGCCATTGATTCCGCGAGCGGCAGGTTACGCCTGTTGAATACCGTCCCCGCGAGCGGTACCAGCACCTGCTTCATCTCGATGGATAAGACCGGCAAGTATGTGATGATGGCGAACTTCGGCAGCGGGAGTGTTTCGGTAATCCGGGTCAGAGAAGACGGTTCGCTGGGCGAGTTGACCTCTTTCATTCAAGACTCTGGCAGCAGCGTCGATCCGAGGATTCAATTCGAACCCCATCCGCATTCGATTGTAGTTTCGCCCGACAACCGCTATGCCATCGTCTCGGATCTGGGGCTCGATAGAGTGCTCATTTTTCGCTTCGACGCTCAGACCGGAAGACTTTCACCGCCTGATCCTCCCTTTGCGACGGTCTATCCCGGCAGTGGACCGCGCCATTTCACTTTCGATCCTGCCGGAAAGTTCGGATACCAACTCAGCGAAATGAGCGGGACCGTAGATGTCTTTGCATGGGATACCTCCAAGGGGAGCCTGTCCGAAGTGCAGCGGGTTCAGACCGTGCCTCACGATTTCTTTGGTGGCAATCACAGCGGCGAGATCGAGGTTCACCCCAACGGCAAGTTTCTTTACGAATCGAATCGGCGGACCAAGAGCGAAGAGGAGAGAGCCCCGGATACGATCGGCGTGTACTCGGTTGATCCCCAGACCGGCATGCTGACTCCGGTGGAGCAGTCGCTTACAGGCGGAGTGATGCCGCGATTCTTTACCATTGATCCGACGGGAGCGTACTTGCTGGCGGCCAACCAGATATCGAATAACGTGGTCCTTTACAAGATCGACCCATCCACCGGACGTCTTTTAAAGACGAACACGGAGATCAACGTGGATACGCCGGTTTGCCTCAAGTTCGTTCCCATGAATCACTGACTCTTGTCGATGAAGGTGCCGCGATGGTGCGGTTGTTGTCCAGACCGCGCCGGATTTTTCAATTGTAATATCATATAACTTCACAATATACTGTGGCCCAGAAGTGCACCCACTGCATACAATCCGAGGCTTCACCCACAAGCGATGGAGGCAGGTCGTATTCCTGTTTTGTCTCTTCGCGGGAGCGGCCTTTTCTCTGGGGCACGCACAAACTGCGTCCTTTCACGACGCGCCTGCTGACGCTCAAAAAGTCAAGAACCCTTACGAGGGGCAAGCGGAAGCGACTGTGGCGGGCAAGCAAATCTACACGCGAAACTGCGCTGTCTGCCACGGGAATGGTGGCAAAGGTACGGGCAACGTGCCGCCGCTGGCAAATGGAAAGGCGCAAGGCGCGTCCGCCGGGGCCGTTTTCTGGTACATCACTCGCGGCGATGTGGACAACGGCATGCCTTCATGGGCAGGCATGTCCGAGCAACAACGCTGGCAGGTCATCAGCTATATCCAGTCGCTGAAAGGTACGGATGCGGAAGGCGCAAATGCCGAGGCTCCAAAGGCAGAAGCCGCGGGCGCGAAATCGAATCAGCCGCCCCCCCAAGCGCCCTTCACCGATTATCGCTACGAAAAACCTGGCACATTTCGCCACATTCGGGTAGAAGACCTTCCCGCACCCTTCGCCTCCGAGTCGGCGACCAATGGTCCCAAGATCGTGGCCCGCCCGGAGAATGCCAGGCTGCAAGTGCCGGAGGGGTTCAAGGTTGACTTGTACACGACTGGACTGAATAATCCGCGCCTGATGCGCGTTGCTCCCAATGGCGACGTCTTTCTCGCTGAGACCAGCGCCGGCAATGTCAAAGTGTTCCGTGGAATGACCGCGGAAGGCAAGCCCGAGCAAGTGCACGTCTTCGCCAGTGGACTCAATATTCCCTTTGGCATTGCGTTCTATCCGCTCGGACCCAATCCGCAGTGGGTGTATGTCGCGAACATGGATTCGGTCGTGCGTTTTCCGTATCACAACGGCGATCTGACTGCCAGCGGCCCGCCCCAGCACCTGGTTGATTTGGCGAGTGGTGGCCATCACCGTTCCAGAGACATTCAATTCTCTCCCGACGGCAAGAAGATGTTCGTGTCGGTGGGATCGCAGGAGAATGTTGACGACTCACCCGCGGAGAAAAATCGCGCCGCCATTCTCGAATACAATCCCGACGGTTCCGGCATGCGTATTTATGCTTCGGGCCTGCGCAATGCGGTTGGCATCGCCGTGAATCCGAAGACTGGCGAGTTGTGGGCTTCGGTGAATGAACGCGACGGACTGGGCAACGATCTGGTGCCCGACTACATCACGCACGTGCGGGACGGGGGTTTTTACGGCTGGCCGTGGTTTTATATGGGAGGCCATCAGGATCCGCGCCTTCCAGGGACCCATCCTGAACTGAAGGACAAAGTCGTCACGCCGGATGTGATCCTGCAACCGCACAACGCCTCGCTGCAGATGACCTTCTATGACGGCAAACAATTTCCTGCCGAATATTCCGGGGACATCTTCGCGTCGGAGCACGGCTCGTGGAACCGTGCACCCCGCGCCGGATATGAAGTGATTCGCGTTCCACTCCATCAGTCCGGGCAAGCCAGCGGTGAGTACGAGGATTTTCTCACCGGATTCGTGGTTGACGATGAAAGCGTATGGGGACGACCGGTAGGTGTAACGGTTGTGCCCGATGGGTCACTGCTGGTGAGCGACGACGGTTCGGGTTCGATTTGGCGCATCAGCTACACGGGGAAGTGATTGGTTGAAGTTGGTGGAGAACAAAGCGGAACAGGCGATCGGCGAGAGGCAATGACCAATACCTTACATCGTTACGGGGATTCTGAGAGCTTCTACGACGACTACCTCATCTTCGCGAGTCCTAGCACTGGCAAGAATGACGCGGACAGTGTTCCCAAGCTAAAGGCTTTTCTCGAGATGGCGCTGCCGTTTAATCCCGTCAACATCGGGGATCCGGTGCACGGTGGCGCTTTGCGGCCTTCGCGCGAGCTGACTACGGTCGCGAACTGGAAACGCGATATGACGCCGGATTTCCGCGCGGTCATCGATGGCATCGATGAGCCGGCATCGGTGGTGGCGATTTTCGACAATCAAGAAGCCGCAGCCCGATTTCTCAAGGTGGTAGTGGAAGCCGATCTTGGGTTGTCGGTCAATATCTCAACTTCAGTTGAGGGCGCCGAACGGTGTTGCCAGTTCGCCGGTATTGCCCGCCACAGCGTCGGGTACTCGCTGGGCTTCGAAGGAGCCATCGAGAAGCTGCCCAATACTCAGTTGCTCATGCTGACCACAATGTGTGGCCACGGCATGATATCGGCGAGCCTCGCTAAGAAAATGATCGACTGGGTGAAAGAAGGGCGGCGGACTCCCGAACAGGCCGTCACCTATATGGCGCGGTTCTGTTCCTGCGGCGTATTTAATCCCTTGCGCGCGAAACGCATCCTCGAGGAAGCGCGCAAGAAGATGGAATGAGCTCCAGCCGGCAGAATGGCGTCACTGCTCGACGCATCGGGTTACAGATCAATATTGAGATAGGTCCGACGTAAGAGGCTTGAAACTTGAGATTCGGGACATTCGCCGCCGTCCTCGGTTCGCTTATTCTTCCAGCGCTCCCGGCATCGGGCCAGACCGATTGGCCGATGTTCAGCCATGACTATGCCAGCACCCGCTACTCGCCGCTAAAGCAAATCAACACTCAGAACGTTCAGCATCTGGCAACAGCGTGGACGTACCACATGAAGAAAGATGGTCCGCAGTCGAAGGCTGCGGGAGCGGTCAGCCGCGGAGGAGGGAGGCATTCCTCCGAAGCCACGCCCATCGTGGTGAATGACGTAATGTACCTACCCACTCCGTACAGCACGGTCGTGGCTCTGGATCCGGAGACCGGCAAGGAGTTGTGGGTCTACAAGCTGGAACATGGAAGACCCGCCGGACGCGGCGTGGCGTATTGGCCCGGAGACGCCAAGACTCCCGCCTCGATTTTGTTTGGCACCTCCGACGGGCGGTTAACGTCGATAAATGCGCAAACCGGAAAGCCCACTGCTGGCTTTGGTGAGAATGGCAGCATCGATATAAAGACGGATATTCAAAACGGCATCCCCAATGCGCAGTTTAATGTCACGTCGCCGGTAACGATCTACAAGGACTTGGTGATCGGGGGTGGCCAGGTCCAGGAGTCGCCCGCGGCCGGCTCCTCGGGCGATACGCGGGCCTGGGATGTACACACTGGCAAGCAAGTATGGCGGTTCCACTCCGTTCCTCATCCCGGTGAGATCGGCCACGATGGCTGGCCGGGTGACAGCTGGAAAAATCGCTCGGGAACTAATGTCTGGGGCTTGATGAGCATTGACAGAGCGAGGGGACTGATATTCCTGCCCCATGGTTCGCCCAGCTACGACTTTTACGGCGCGGACCGGAAGGGGAACAATCTGTTCGGCAACTCTTTGGTTGTCCTCAATGCCGATACCGGAAAGTTGGCATGGTATTTCCAGACCGTTCATCACGACACCTGGGATTACGACATGGAGTCGGCCCCTGTGCTGATCGATGTGATGAAGCAGGGGAAAAAGATTCCGGCCGTCGCCGTTGTGGGAAAGGCTGGGCTGATGTTTATTCTCGACCGCCTTACGGGTGAACCCATCTTCGGAGTGGAGGAGCGCCCCGTCCCGCCGAGCGATGTGCCCGACGAGCAAGGAGCGGCGACGCAGCCTTTTCCGCTGAAGCCTCTGCCCTTGGGACGGCACAGCTTCAGTCCCGACGAGGTCGCCACCGTGACCCCGGAGCAAAAACAGTTTTGTGCCGACATGCTGGCGACTGAAGGCGGCATGAAGAGTGGTGGTCCTTATACCCACTATGGGTCGAAGCTGACCGTGGTGTTTCCAGGCACGCTGGGAACGACCAATTGGCCGGGCATGTCCTTTAACCCGGAACTGGGATACCTGTTCCTTAATATTGTCAATATTGCCGATGTCGGGAGGGTCACAAAAGCCGCCGAAGGCGCCGGACCCGCCTACGAGCGGGACAGCCCGTGGGGACTCTACGTGCGCTTTTGGAATAACGACAAATTCTGGCCCTGCCAGCAGCCTCCGTGGGGACAACTCTTGGCCATCAACGTAAACACTGGGGACGTTGCCTGGAACGTCCCGTTCGGAGTTGATGAGGAACTCGATGCCAAAGGGGTTCATGGAACGGGCACTCTAAACTTTGGCGGTTCAATCACTACTGCCGGAGGCTTGTTGTTCATTGCGGCGACCAAGGACCAGCACTTCCGCGCATTTGAAGCCGCGACCGGCAAGATCCTGTGGGACACGAAACTCGAAACTGGATCCTACACCGTACCCATGACCTATGAAGGCAAGAATGGGAAGCAGTACGTCGCCCTGACCGACACCGGGGGAAGTTTCTACGACACCACAGCCGGCGACGCAGTCGTCGCCTTTACGCTGCCCTAGCGGGTTGAACCGCATTTTCTTCCGCGTCGCGCGGGCGGAATCGGGCACGCCCTGTTTGAAACCAGCCGGGGTGACTCGCATACACGGAATCAGGTGGAAATGGGCGGACAGGATTGTCCGCCCTGTGCGAGGAAGCGCAATTAAAGTTTCTATTCTTTACTGCTTGTCGTACACAACCATCTCGTGGAACGGCTTGCCGTCCTTGCCCGTTCCGTCCATGGTGAATACCGTGGTCTTTCCATCCTTCGACAGAACCGAGCTGCTCTTCGCGGCCCTGCCGTCGATATTCCAGGAGTGTTCGATGGTGTGGTCGTTCACTTTATGCACCGTCACTGTGGTATTTTCTCTACCGACAATTGAGACTGGCTGACCCTCCACCGGAGTGTAGTGCCAGGTGACATCCTTGCCTTCCGAAGTTGTCTCTTTTACCGTAACCGTCCCATCGGCGTCGATGATGCACATGTCGACTTTTGGTGGGGGGCCCGGGAATTTGGATTTTGCGAGATTCGCCCACCAGGTTCCGGCAAAACCGCCGGCAGGGATGCCTGCGGCGCCAACTGCCAATGAAACGGCCAGGAGGGAGAAGGCTAACAGCAGCAAGCTATTTTTCATGGCTCATATCATAATATGAATCGTCGGTGTGTCAACAGTTTTCCCGGCCTTGAGAATTAAGCCGGTCGGCAAGGTGCGTGAAACAATATGATATTATGATTGCCTCCACCCCAATGAAAAGTACATTGGTTCACAACCCCAAGACACCGTAGCAATCGACATCAGGAATGGAGTCTGTCATGCGATGGTCGCAACTACCCTTAGCTGTCTCGGTTCTGGGCACACTTTTCTTCGGTACGAGTGCGGCCAACCCCACTTCTGGTTGGCTGCTGGTGGCGAATAAAGGCAACAACGCCGTGGGCATCATCGACCCGGCCGCAGCCCGGCAAGTGGCGGAGGTGCCCGAAGGAGGCGTGACCGGGCACGAAATTATTGCGTCGCCGGACGGAAAGCTGGCATACGTTCCCATCTACGGAAACTCAGGTGTCGGCCAACCGGGGACGGACGGCAGCAACATGGTCGTGATTGATCTGGCCTCTCGAAAGGTAGTGGGGAATCTTGACTTCGGCAAAGGGGTGAGGCCGCACTGCCCGAAATTTGGTCCGAACGGGATGCTGTATGTTAGTACCGAACTGGATCGCTCCATCGCAATCATCGATCCCGCCAGTCTGAAAATCGTTGGCTCCATTCCGACCGGACAGCCGGAGTCCCACATGTTTGCGATCACCCGCGACGGGCGCCGGGGTTATACCGCGAACGTGGGTCCAGGCACAATCTCGGTCCTGGATTTCGAAGAACGCAAGACGCTGGCCATCATTCCTGTATCTGGGCAGGTCCAGCGAATTGCTCTGTCCGTTGACGACAGCATGGTTTTCACCTCGGATGTAACCAAACCTCAGTTGGCGGTGATTGATACCGCGACCAACAAGCTCAAGACCTGGATTCCAATGCCAGGTTTGGGCTATGGAAGCGCGCCGACCGCCGACGGCAAATGGCTCCTGGTTGCCCTGCCCCTGGTGCATCAACTTGCGGTGATCGATCTGACCGCCATGAAAGTTGCACGCACGATCGATCTGCCAATGCGGCCGCAAGAGGTTTTGATTTCTCCGGACCAGAGAATGGCCTATGTTTCCTGCGATCAGAGCGGGAAAGTGGCTGCGATCAGCCTTTCGGATTGGAAAGTGACCAGTCTCATCGATGCGGGCAAAGGCGCGGACGGACTCGCGTGGGCGGTGGCTCAGTAAATCTGGCGCATGACAAGGAAAATCATGATGCAGACAAAGAGAGGGAACACGAGGCTCCTAGTGCCGCGCATCGCCGTCCTGGCGTTATTGATTTTCAGCACCGGGTCGCTTCCGGCAGTTGCGCAGGTCGTCGCAAAACCGCCGGTAAAGACTCCCAGCGCAGGCGGAAATAGTTTCGACGGCCCGGGCGATGTGCGCTACCAGGCCGGAAGAGATTCGCAGGACAGAAGAATCGATATGTTCATCGGCGACTGGCATGATTCCATGCCGCGCCACGCTTACGGTTCGCTGGTCTTGCGCGATATCTTGACCCGCGGAGACAACTACGCGCCGCCTCAACCGGGCGCGATCCTTCAAGCGGCAAACTTTCTGGCCTACGCAAGACTTCAGGCCGGCAATTCGACTACCCCTTCGACGTTAACTCGCGAGCAGAATGTCTTCTATATTTCTGGCGGCTCGGGCGAGATCAGTGCGGGCGGGAAAACCGCCGCGCTGCACCGGGACATTGCCGTCTTTATCCCGGCGGGTCTCGAATTCGTGATGAAGAATACCGGCAACGATTCCCTCACGATGTATGTTGTCAGCGAACCGGTTCCCGATGGCTTCGTGCCGGCCAAGGCAATGCTGGTGACGGACGAGAGACAAGTTCCGGTTCGCACGCCGATGGCCGCGTCTCCCTTCACGTTACCCGGAGCTTCCGGGCATTGGGCGCATGTGGTGAGAGATCTCTTTTCGAAGACCGATGGATTGGCCACGATCGGGGACCTTATTACCGTGACCATCAATCCCATGCAGATGGGTGAACCTCATCCCCACAATCCGGGCCAGGAAGAAATCTGGGCAGCCCTTGATGGCGACAGCCTGGCATTTCTGGGGACTGAGTTGCGGGTTCAGCACCCCGGAATGGCGTACATGATCCGGCCCGATCAGGTCATGACGCATTCGAACATCAATGCTGGAGACACGCCGGTCAAGTTCCTGTGGTTTTCAGGCTCCTCGATCAAACGATGATTGCAGCAGCGGTCAGTAGAGCATTGGCGGTGCAGAAGCCCGGATGCAGGCTTTAAGACTCCATTTCATGCCGAGATCGCCTTTGGTCAAGGCGAGCCTGCTCGCCCTCGTCCCCATTTTTCTTGTGGCCGTGTCCGGATTCGTTCAATCTCAAACCGTTACCATCCGCGTGGCTGGTGACGAGTGGTTTATGGATTCCCTCACCAAGGCGCAAGTAATCCCAGCCTTCGAGAAGCAAACCAGCGTTCACGTCGAGGTCCTGCATAAAAGCGACCGAACGATCATGAGTGATCTCGATCGGGGCGCGCAGCCCGGCGATTCCGGGCTCGACGTGGTGGTCATGCGGCACCGACTACTCGGCACGCTCGTTCAAAAAGGCCAAGTTCGGCCGATCGCTTCCTTTCTTACCGATCCGCTCCTGCACGACCCCAGCTTCGTGCCGCAGGAGCAGCTGTTTCCAAACTGGTGGCGGGAACTCAGTTCGTACGGGAACCACATCTATGGCTATCCGTACATCGCACTGACGACGTTCCTGTGCTATCGCAAGGATCTTCTGGACGATCCCGCGAACCAGCGCAATTTCAAATTGCGCTATCACACAGAACTCAAGCCCCCCACAACGTGGCGGGAGTATACGCGGCTAGCGGAGTTCTTCACCCGGCCGGACGAACATTTCTACGGAACGTATATTCAGGGAAAGCAGGGTCTGGCACTCTGGTATGAGTGGCTGAACCTAATCTATTCGTTCGGCGGAAATATTCTCGATGCGCAACACAGCTGGGAATACGGCGACATCGTGGTCAACTCTCCGCAGAATGTGGCGGCCACGGAGCAGTACATCAGGCAGATTGCGTTCAGCCCGCCCGACACGCTCAAGTTCGGATGGGGCGAGGCTCAGTCGGCGTTGCAGCAGGGACATGTATTTATGGGGCTGTTGTGGAGCGATCAGGCCCCCTACCTTGAAGATCCCGCAGTTTCAAAGGTCGCGGGCAAGATTGGCTACAGCCTCATCCCTTCAAACTCCGGCGAACCGTTCAGCCAACTGGAAGGTTTGACCTACCTGATTCCCCAGGAATCGACGCATCCACGGGAGGCTTACCGGTTTCTCGAATGGGTCATGTCAGCGCAAGTCCAGAATCGGCAAACACTGATGGGGGGCCTATCCGTCCGAAAGTCGACGTACGACAAACCTGAAGTCAAGCAACTGTCGTATGCGTCCACCTTTCTTGCCAGCGTTCCCATCGCTAAAACCAAGCCGACGGTGCCGGAGTCTGGAGAAATGATCGAAGCCAGCGAACGCCGCTTGGCCGAAATTGTCAGCGGCCGGTGTTCGCCGCAAACTGGATTGGATAACCTGGCCCTCGACCTTCAGGGAATTCTCGGGGACAAAGCTCGGCTTCGTTACCCCGTCAAGAAGACGCCGTAACCCGCGAGAGGGGCGTCATACTTCGTTTCCTGCCCGTTTCGGGTCACGTTCTGCCCGATACTTGAAGGCGAAGTAGACCGGGATGCCAATCAGGACGATTACAACGCCAGGAATTGTCGTCGCTAGACGATAGATGAATAAGACTGCCAGGATGCCAATTGCGCTGACGAGGTAAAGCAGCGGAATGAAAGGATAGCCGAAGGCCCGGTACGGGCGTTCGACATTTGGCTTCAGCTTTCGCAGGCGAAATATGCCGGCAATGGTGAGAATGTAAAAGATCAGCGCGGCCGAGATGATGTAGTCGAGCAAGTTGCTGTAAAGGTTTCCATAGGTTCCGGTCGCCGGCTGGTACGTCCGGATGCTCAAGAGAACAGCCGACCAAATTCCCTGCATGATCAACGCCTGGCCCGGCACATTGGCGCGGTTCAGAACCGATGCGCGTTTGAAGAAAAGTCCATCGAGCGACATGGCGTAATAGGCGCGTGCTCCCGACAGAATCAATGCGTTCATGCATCCAAACGCTGCAATCATGATGGCGATGGCGATCAGCATGGGACCGATCGATGGAAAGATTGCGTGGAACATTGTGGAAGCCACTCGATCCGAAGGGGCGTGCTGGATTTCGTTGAAGGGCAACACCACGACGTACGCAAAATTCGCGCACACATACAGCCCAATGACGATGATGGTGCCCAGCGCCAGGGAGAGCGGTATATTCCGCGTAGGGTTCCGAACTTCGCCGGCAGTAAATGTGATGTTGTTCCAGGCGTCCGCGGCATACAACGCGCCGATTTGAGCGATGCAGAGTGCAACGACCATTCCGAAGGTAGTCGTGGGAGCAAGGCCAGGTGCCGCCAGGCTAGCGCCTTGCGGCGTCCAGGCGTGAGCAAAATTGGCCTTCACCACTGAAGCCTTCCAGCCAATGAGTACGCCGATACCGATTACTCCCAGAACCGATCCGATCTTCATCGTCGTAAAAACGTTCTGTACGCCCTTTCCGTACTTCAGGCCTTTGATGTTGGCCCAAGTCAGGAACGAAATAACGATAAGCGCCACAAGTTGGGCGGTGGACAAGGAAATCGCGTACGTGTGCAGGATATGAATGGGGTGCACGACGTAGTTCGTCTCCGCGATCTGCGGCCACAGCACGCCGAGATAGCGAGAGAACCCTACCGATGACGCGGCAATCGTCCCGGTTTGAATTACGAGAAACAACGTCCACCCATACAGAAACCCCCAGAGCGGCGAAAAAGCTTCGCGAAGATAAACGTATTGCCCGCCGGCTTGCGGCATCATAGCCGCCAACTCTCCATAGGAGAGAGCAGCCGCCAGCGTAAGAAAGCCGGCGATCACCCAGGCGAGGAGCATCCAGCCAGCACTTCCCACCTCTCGAGCCATTTCGCCAGCCACGATGAAGATTCCTGAGCCGATCATCGATCCTGCCACAATCATGGTCGAATCAAAGAGTCCGAGACTTCGCTTCAATTCGTGATGTGTTGTGCTAACCTGAGACTCCTCCACTCTCTGCGTCAAAAATTCCCCCTTGGATGATGCGTCATTCTGAAACTAGGAGTCACCACTACCCATCAATGACTAGAGCTAAGGTTCTTGATTACTGCGGTTGCGCAAATCGCTGGGTCGGTTGGAGATTATAAATTCGCCGTGCCCCGGATGACGCAGGTTTGCGCGGGCGCCGGGGCATTTTGGTTGAGTCCAATCTGGTTGACGATTTGCTTGAAGTCGGAACGGCGCCGGAGAGGATCAAAGCGCGGATCCTGGGTCAAGGTGAAAAGCTTCATATTCCGCTCGTTACAAGCCCGGTGAAGCCACGCGACTACTTGTTGATAGTCGCCGAGAGCGGCGTAGGTGGCGGCGATATCGTAGGAGGGCATGCACTGGCGCGAGGGAGCACTCTTGAGTTCATGCAAAATCGCTCGGGCGGACGAGGGGTCACCGGAAACGGCGTGCGCGTGCGCTTTCATGGCATTCACGCAGTTATTTCCTCCCGCCAATCGGTTGGTCGTTTCAAACTCGCGTAGTGCTTCCTTCAGGTCGCCCTTTTGTTCCAACGCTTGCGCCATGTACATATGTGCCCAGATAAATTGCGGGTCCAACTCGAGAGCACTTTGATAGTGGCGGATGGCGTCATCAAACTGGTGCGCCAGATGAGATGTAACGCCGGCCCATACCAGCGTAATAATGGAAACCGGGTTGATCTCGAGAGCGCGCATGATCGCCATATGCGCCGCCTCGTGCTGCCCGCGGGCTGAAAGCAGATTCGCGTACCAGTGATAGCCAAGTGCATAGTCCGGATTGCACTGAATGGAACGGCGGTATTCGTGATCGGCACCTTGCCAATCGCGGTCGAAGTGCAGTAGAACGTCCGCCAGCGAAGCGTGGGCCTCGGCCAGATTAGGATCGAGTTCGATCGCTCTCTGGGCTGCCCGACGAGCTGACGGCATGATTTCTGAAGGTGAAACAATCTCATAAAACGATAGCAACGTGAGAGAGTCGGCGAGGCCGGAGTAAGGCAAGGCAAACTCAGGATCTTCGTGTATTGCCGACTCGAAGCAGCGGATAGCTTTTCGCAGTCCTTCTTCGCTTCTCTGATTCCAGAAATATCTGCCCTTCAAATACGTTTCCCGTGAGCTCGATTTTTCGTGGTGACCCGCAAGTGGAACAGCCGTCGAGGAAGAGAATACTTTCAGCCAGAGGCACTGAACGATATGGTCCGCGGCATACATCGAGAATTCAGCGAAATCGCTGGAGCGGCGACGATAAGTGTGTGACCACGCCACGGAGTCCGAGGCGGCAAACAACAGCGCAACGTTCAGCCGCAGCCGCCCGTCCTCGTCGTGAACGCTCCATCGCAACACATAGTCAATCTGTTCATCCATCAAGCTGGTGGGCAGCTCGCTCTGTCCGTTCTGTACCGGGAACTTCGGACTCACGACACAAAGTTGCTCCGGATTCGACCGCTGCAATGCCGCAAGCGTCTTGGTCGCGATGGCCTCGCAAATTCGACGCCGCTCGCTCTTGGCGGTTACGTTCGCGAGGGGCAGCACGTAGATGGTAATGCGGCTCGCGACCTTCGCTGGTGCTGTCGACCTGGTCTCCTGATGGACCCCAGTGCGCGAGACCTGACGCTTCCAGCTTTCAATCTCAGCACGGAGAGCGTAGACACTGCCCAGCCGCTTATGAAAATGGCGATGCACAGGCAAGCCTTCCCGCTTTTCCCACAGTTGTACAGTGCGAACCTCGCGCCGAAGATAGTTGGCAATTTCTTTCCATGAATCCAGACGGTCGGTGCCCGTCCAGAACCCGCTGGTCGGCTCACTATTCGAAGTTGCCTGCATGGTTTTCTTGATCATAGGGCGCCAGTTTGACCGAGCGGTGAACTCACCTCACGATGGAACTAACGCAAATTTTGCGTCCATGGAGAACTGGCAGAAGGCGGAGCGCGAGCAGATCTGAGGAAATACAGGTTGAAACAGGCTCCAATTCCGTCCCACTACTTGATCTCTTGCAGCGAAGCCTACACTGTGGCGCCGACCACAATCAACCCGATTCTTCGCCGAAAAGTGGCTACTCTGGGCTTCTTCGTGTGGGGTGGGCGAGCGAGCGACTGCCGTGAGGTCACGGGCACTCACATGTTTTTGAGCGCGGCCGTTTCGTACTATTTCGCTTGTGAGCACGCGGATGAAACGTTTAGGTTTTATGAGGTTGCCGCGCAGTAGATCTCGATAGAATCCCTGAACCCTCGGTCTGTTCTTGATTGTTCAGATTGAAACTGATGCAGCGTCGCCGCAGAGCAATCTCTGAATAACGAGTACCACGAATCGAAAAAAGGAGTCTCGTGCCGCCAAAGAAACACGCACCATCGTCGCCGCAACCGGCATGGTTTGACTACACTGATAGCGAAGAGTTCATGGAAAGAGTTCGGGCGGGAATGCCGCCGCTCATCATCTGTGTAGCCTGCAACGGAGGTATCCAGGGCAAAGAGGCGAATGAGGTCATCCCTGAGACCGCCGAGGAAATCGCGGAATCAGTCCATGGCGCGTATGAGGCCGGGGCATCCATGGTGCATATCCATGCGCGCGATCCACATAAATTAACCGAAGGAGCAAGAGACACGGAAACATGGCGGGACGTGTTGCGCAAGGTTCGTCGGAGCTGCCCCGAGATCATCATCAATGCAACCACAGGAGCCGGCCCCGGCATGACCATGGAAGAGCGTGCCGCATCTTTGGCCGCTGGGCCGGAAGTTGCCTCTTTGAATCTGGCGCCGGATATGAGCAAGTTCAAACTGAAGGAACGACGTGCCCCTTTGCCTTTTCCGCGTCCTGCTCTTGAAATCGATGAATGCATCCCGTTCACCTACGGTCAGATTCATCAGTTTGCGGCCGAGATGAAACAGCGCGGAATTAAGCCGGAATTGGAGCTCTACCATCCCGGCTGCGCCTGGGTAGTGAATTATCTGCTGGAGAATGGCCTGGTCGAAAAGCCTTACTGGATGCAAACCGTCATGGGGTATCAGACTGGCAGTTTTCCCACGGTTGAAAACATCATCCACCTTTTGAAGGAGTTTCCCGAAGGCGCCATGTGGTTATGCTCAGCGATCGGTCCATTCCAATTGCCCCTGACTACACTCGCGACTTTAATGGGAGGACACGTGAGAGTCGGGCTGGAAGACAACGTCTACTATTCCCGGGGACAAAAAGCGAAGAGCAACGCTCAACTGGTTGAGCGAGCGGTGCGAATTGCGCATGAACTGAACCGCCCCGTTGCCACCCCGGCGCAAGCGCGAAGCATGCTTGGCCTGCGCAGCGAACCGACTCAATACTGAGTTGAGGAGTCGATTCTTTGCCCGGATGCCTCAAAAACCTGAATGCTCCGCGCGGACCGGAGATCCCGGCTTTTTCAGCATTTAGGCTTATGATACGATATTTAGGTGATGTTCTTCCCGAGCATTCTCTGTCTCGCCTTCGTGCTGGCCTCGGACGAGAACACTCTGCCTCCAGGTGAGGGCCAGGCCATTGTGCAGAAGAAATGCGCCAGTTGCCACGCGCTCAAGGTAGTTACTGGGAAAAGGGCTTCCCGGCAGCAGTGGTCCACAATCGTCGATCAGATGATCGCTCGCGGGGCGGACGTCTCCGACGATGATATCGACACCCTGCTCGATTATCTGGCCAAAAACTTCGGTCCTGCCCTAGGACAGACGGGCGCGGAGAAAGGTCATGACCGGACCGGGCAGGTAAATGTGAACACCGCCAGTGCGTCGGAATTGGCCGCCGCGCTTGATCTTACGGTCGCGGAATCAACCTCAATCGTGTCGTACCGGGAGCGGAACGGAAACTTTAAAGAGTGGCGCGACCTGACCAAGATCCCAGGTATCGATGCCAAAAAGATCGAGAGCAACAAGGACCGTCTGGCGTTCTAAGCTCGTGTCAGGCGATGTTGGTGGCAGCAGGTGCCGCGAAGTTGTGTCTTACCTCTCCCCTCAAGGCTGAATCACGCGAAATGACTGAACCCGAGATAGGCGCTCGCCCCACTCACAGCCGCCATGTAGTTCTTGCCTTGGTTGTCGGGGCCTACATGATCACCTACATGGATCGCGTGAATCTGGCTTCGGCGGTCCCCGTGATCCAGAGGGAGTTGGGCTTCTCGATGATCACCATCGGATGGATCTTTGCTTCCTTCCGATGGGGATACGCTCTGTTCCAAATTCCCGGGGGATGGCTGGGAGACCGGATTGGCGGCCGGCGGGCACTGTCGGTGGTCGTTGTCTGGTGGTCGATTTTCACTTCGCTGACTGCGTTCGCATGGAATGCGGCGGCGATGGGAGTCTTCCGCTTTTTTTTCGGGATGGGTGAGGCGGGAGCCTTTCCCATTGCCACCCGATCTCTTTCCGGCTGGATGCTGCCCACGGAGCGGGGTTTCGCGCAAGGCGTTACCCATGCGGCCTCGCGGGTGGGTGCCGCGCTGACACCCGCATTGGTCGTGCTGCTGATGATCCGTTTTGGCTGGCGCATGCCATTTTTCGTTTTCGGCGTCATTGGACTGGTGTGGGCAGCGGTCTGGTATTGGTACTACCGCGACACGCCCGCGCAACACCGCCATTGCAACGCCGCAGAACGCCGGCTGATCGAGAACGCAGTGGGCATTCGACAATCTGGTACCCGGGTTGTCCCGTGGCGCAGTATTCTTCGTAGCCCTTCGCTGTGGATGCTCTCGCTCATGTATTTCTGTTACGGCTACAGCATCGACATTTACCTTGATTGGTTCCCCAAGTACTTGAATGACCACCGAGGGTTTGACCTTAAGCAGATGGGCGTCTATGCTAGCCTCCCATTGCTGGCGGGAGCTGCAGGGGACCTGCTGGGCGGTTCGACGTCAGATCTTTGTGCCAAGCGCTTCGGCAATCTCAAGCTGGCACGGCGTGGGGTAGCAATTGCGGGCTTTCTTCTGGCGGCCTTTTTTATTGTGCCTGCGACGCTTACGCATAGCTCTATGGCTTCGGTGTGGTATTCCTGCGTTGCCGTCTTCGGCATGGAAGTAACCGTGGGAGTATCGTGGGCAATTCCACTGGATATCGGTGGCGAGTATGCCGGTTCGGTCGCTTCGATCATGAATACCTTCGGAAACATGGGCAGTGCGATTTCCCCGGTACTACTGGCGTACTTGGTTGGCTTGTACGGCTGGAATCTTCCCTTCCTGATCTGTTCTGTGTTTTGCGTGGCGGGTGCGGCCTTGAGTATCGGCATCAACGCCGAGAAGAAAATCGTCGGCGAGTCTTCGGTGCGCCTAGCGGCGGGAACGTAGCGGCCTCCGCAAAGCTCTAGTCTTGCCGACGTAGTTTGTTATACTATGATATGACTAAATTGTATTTTTTTGCCACAGCGTAGGATGACAGAAGCAAAGCTCTATGAGAATAAATCCCAACAAATGTGTGGCATGCGGAAACTGTATCTACGTTTGTCCGGTCGGAGCTATCTATGTCGATCCGGTCATCAAGCGAGCGACCATAAACCGGGACGAGTGCGTGGAGTGCTATGCCTGCTACAACGGATTGAGCACTGAGCGTTTGAATCCGGTCTTGGTGCGTACGATTCGCAAGCTCTTTCAAATCGCGCGTTTGCGCTTCGATCCGGAGCCGGACATCTGCCCCACCGCCGCTTTTGAGCCTGAAGATCTGCAATGGCCTCGCGTAGTGCGGAGGGCGTTTTCTGATCCGCGCGCCACCCACGAATCCACCGGAGTGCAAGGCCGCGGCACGGAAGAAGTGAAGACCAACGACGTCACGCATCGAGTTCAGCGCGGCGAAGTTGGCTTCACCATTGAATTCGGCAGACCGGGAGTTGGAGTATGGTTCCGCGACATTCAGAAGATGACGATGGCTTTGGCGAAGGCGAATGTGCCTTTCGAGAAGAAGAATCCCATGACCCTGCTGATGAGCGATGTTGCCACCGGAGTCCTCAAGCCAGACATTCTCAATGAAAAGGTGCTCTCGGCGATCGTGGAGATCAAAGTCCCGGTGGATCGCACGGAAGAAATCATCCGACTCGTTCACGAGGTCGAGAAGGACATCGATAGTGTCGTAGCCCTGGGTGTCGGAACTCGTTGTGCTGAAAATGGCGAGGAGAGTGTCGTGGCACCGATCCTGGAGCGGATGGGATATCGGATCGAGAGGGCCAAGACAAATACGGGTCTCGGTAGAATAACCAACCAGATCGAGAAACCTGCGGAAACGGGCGCTGCTGCGATTTGAGCCGAGCAGTTTGCAGTGTCAGTCCGAGTTGACGAAAGCTTTCCAGATAGGTTTTGAAACAATGTGCGTAAGCTGCGGCCGGCAAACCAAGTGGAAATGGACGAGCTAGAGATCCATGGATTTGCCCGACTCTTCTCCCGTCACCGAACTGATTGAAGCCTTTCGGCGCTCGAAGGCGATGTTCTCCGCGGTTTCTCTGGGCGTATTCGATGCCCTCGAACCGAAGCCTCGGTCGGTGAATGCGCTTGCCGAAGAACTCCGCGTTAAAGCTGATCCACTCGAGAGACTGCTCGACGCCTGCGTGGGACTCAAACTGCTGCGGCGCCACGGCGCAGACTACGAAAATGAGCCGGTGGCCAGTACTTATCTTTGCCGCTCCAGCGCACGGACTCTTACCGGATACATCCTTTATTCCAACGACGTTCTGTTCCGTTTGTGGATCCACATGGAAGATGCGATGCGTGAAGGAACACCGCGCTGGAAGCAGGCATTCGGCGTGGAAGGTTCCATCTTCGATCACTTCTTCCGCACGGAAGAAGCGAAGGAAACTTTTGTCCAGGGGATGCACGGACTCGGAATTCTAAGCTCTCCGAAAGTGGTGGAGGCCTTTGACCTGTCGCAATTTCGACGAATGGCAGATCTGGGCGGTGCCACCGGTCATTTGGCCATTGCCGCGTGCGAACGATATCCTGGTCTTCGTGCTGTAGTTTTCGACCTGCCGGCTGTCATCGAGTCAGCCCGCGTCTATGCCCGATCCTCCATCGCTTCCCAGCGCATCGAAGTGATGGCCGGCGATTTTTTCGACGACGAATTGCCGGAGGCGGACCTGTTCGCAATGGGCCGAATTCTGCACGACTGGCCCGAAGACAGAATCCGCGCATTGCTGGCCAAGATTTACCGGCGCGTGCCTGTTGGGGGTGCCATTCTGATCGCGGAGAAGCTGCTGTACGAAGGCAAGTCCGGACCCATATCAGCCCAGCTTCAGTCGTTAAACATGCTGCTGTGCACAGAAGGCAAAGAGCGTACGCAAAGCGAATACCGGGGCCTGCTCGAAAATGCCGGTTTCCGGAATGTGCAAAGTCGCATCACCGGAAGCACCCTCGACGCCGTCCTGGCCAGCAAGTTGTGACGCCTTACATCTCGTAGAATTCGGGCCTCGGAAGCCGTCTCTGCCTGAATTTGGGCGGGACCTAATGATGTTATAATACTCGAAAGCAGGCAGCGTGCTTCGGACGGCAAGTTGCCCTGGAGGGTATCAGCCTGATTCGAAGACAGACTATCACCGCCCAAGTCATCACCTATATTCTAGACCTCATCAAAAAGGGACAGGTCAAGCCGGGCGAGCGCTTACCCACCGAAAAGCAACTTACCGAGGAGCTTGCGGTTAGCCGAACTTGCGTACGCGAGGCCATCAAATCTCTCGAATCTCTCCAGTTAATCTCGGTGCGACCAAAGATCGGCGCAATAGTTCTCGAGCCCTCTCCCGTGTCCCTGCTCAACGCCGAGTATCTTTCCACTTCCGCGTTCATGCAACAGGCAGATTCTCTCATCGAGTTTCGAAAAGTCCTGGAGTTGGGGCTGGTTGCATTAGCTGCCGAGAAGTCCAGGGAAGCAGATTGGACTTCCATGCGCGAAATCCTGGCGGAACAGGAATCTGCCCTCAAGATGGATCGCAGCACGCCGCAAGCTGACTCCCTTTACCACGACGCGATTCTCAAGGTGAATGTAAAGTTCCACAAAGCAGTGGCCGCCGCTACTCGGAATCCTCTTGCCACTATGGTGTTGCAGGCGATTTCAGAGCCTTTGGTGAAAGTCAGCCGGCGCACCAACGAAATGCCCGGAGTGCCGGAAGCGGGGCTCAGGCAGCACTGGGCGATCTATCGGGCCATTCGCGAAAACAACCCGGAAAAAGCGCGTCACGCGATGCGTTTACATCTGCAAGCCGCGGAGCGCAATGCTCACATCCTCGAAGAGAAGGACGAACCAGCGGAGCCTGCTTCCGTTCCGGCGGCAACCTCAGCCCACAAGCCTCAAGATTCCCTCTAGTCATCTTAGAAAATTGGCCCAATCCCCGATACGCGCTAGTTGGAATCCACTTTTATAACCAGGTAGGTGAACGTCTTGCCCGGAGCGATTTTCAGCTGGTGAGGAACTTTCACCGGTATGTGTACGATGTCGCCGGGTTTCAGCTGTTTGGTTTCGCCGCCGTCAATCGACGTACCGCGAATTTCGTGGGGCTTCCCCGTTTTCGGTTGGACCATGGTTCCGCCCACAATCAGTGTGGCTTCGCCGTCCTGGACAATCCAGACGTCCACTTGGGTTTCGTGAACTTCGGCGCTGCCGTCGCCTTCCCGACGGGAAATACCCAGGTAGTGGTTGCCGTAAGTGCCGAGCGGTTTCCAGCCGAATTTTTGGTCGTCTAGTTGAGTTGCGAGTTCTTCGCCGGATTTCTTGACCGCGTCGCCTTTCCACAGTGCAAAACCTTCGGGCAGAGACACTGGCGGCAACATCGCCGTTGCCAGTAATAGAAGAAACAAAGAAAGCGATCTCATGGAAATCTCCTGGGAGGATCGTTAGTTTCAGGAATGATATTATAATAATATCTCCGAGGAAACATGAACTTCATCAGTGTGTATCCCCTGCGTTCCGCAGTTCTCGCTGCAGTAATTCTTGCCGGATTCAGTTTTGCGTCTGCCCAGGACAGCCCGTCCGCCTCACATCAATTACAGGCTTGGGTAGGCGCACGCGTCATCGACGGCACGGGCAAGCCGGCCATCGAGAACGCAACTCTACTGGTCCGGGACGGACGGATTGAGGTGGTTGGAAGACGGGTCAAAATTCCTGGCGGCACCCAACGGATCGATGCAACGGGAAAGACCATCATTCCGGGATTGATCAACGCGCACGGCCACGTGAATGATCCGGCTCAACTGGGAGTCTACCTGCGCGACGGCATCACCACGGTCCTCAGTCTGGGCGGCGACAAAGAGTTCGCCTTGCGGGAACAGAACGCGAAGGCTCCCGCCGGAACCGTTCCGCATTTGTATATTGCCGGACCGATCCAGGATTCAACTGCGATTCCCGGCGCCGTTGCTGTCAAGACTCCGGAAGAGGGTCGCAAGAATGTCGATGAATTGGCGCGGAGCAAACCCGACTTCATCAAGGTGCGAGTGGATGATTTTCTCGGAGCCCGTCCCAAGATGAGTCCGGAGATTTATCAGGCTGTCATCGACGAGGCGCACAAAGATGGCATTCGCACCGCGGCGCATGTCGTCCTTCTGGAAGACGCCAAGGGAGTCCTGCGGGCCGGCGTCGACTACATCGCCCACAGCGTTCGCGATCATGAGGTGGACGAAGAATTCATTGCCTTGATGAAAAAGAATCATGCCTTCTACTGTCCGACGCTTACGCGCGAAGTGGCAGTGTTCACGTACTCGGAAACGCCGTCGTTCTTTAGCGATGCTTTTTTCTTGAAAGAGGCCGATCCCGCGGAAATTGCGAAGATGCGAGACCCCGAGCGGCAGGAGACGATGCGAAATGACAAGGGCGCCTTGTGGTACAAGGAGCACCTGCCAGTTGCACTGCGCAATCTGAAGATTCTTTCCGACGCCGGGATTCCCATCGCCATGGGCACCGACAGCGGCGGCGGACCCGGCCGGTTCCAGGGCTACTTTGAGCATCTCGAACTGGAATACGAAACAAATGCGGGACTCACTCCCATGCAGGCGCTAGTTTCCGCCACCAGCGGGGCGGCCAAGGCGATCAACGTTAGCTCACAAGTTGGCACCCTGGAGAAAGGCAAGTGGGCCGACTTCCTCGTGCTATCCGCAAACCCATTGGACGACATCCGCAACACGCGCAAAATCGAATCGGTATGGATCGGAGGAGTTCAAGTCCCGGCCAAAGCTGCAAAACAATAGTCTGCAGGCGACGCCGAACTTCATTGTTTAGCTGCGGTCGGAAGGGTGTAAAAATCGTAGCGGATGGTCCAGCGCGACTCCTGACCGGGCGCGATGTTCAAGTGAATATAAGGCTCGGCGGACGCGACGGTTCGAATGGCCCAGAAGTTTACCTTCTCCAGTTTCTGGTCACTCGTGATGTGAACCCCAGCGCCGGTCTTCAGGTTTTCCACGCGGAAGTCATAATCCTCGACATCATTGTGCGCACCTTCGAGTTCGGAGAAAACGCCGTTCTTACCCTGTAGCTCATGGGGAAAGACGATTTCGTGTCCATGGACTTCGGCTCGATCCTTGAAGCCGCGCGTGGGCACGGGAGTGAATACAAATTTGACGGAAATGTCCGGACCCACCACCTCGTGATCGATGACAAAGAAATTGTGGTTGTACTGCGTGGTGTCGATCGCCTTTTTGCCCGTGTTCTTCAGGGAGTGCTCAATCAGAAGTTCTGCTTTCCCCTTCACTAGCCGAACGGTCTTGGTGTAGATGTACGCGTATCCGAGTTCCGACTGCAAGCGCTGAGTGAACTCGATCCGGTCTTTGCGCCGGTGGATCGTCCACTTACCCGGGTCGACCACGTCATAAGTGTCGTAGGCACGATAGGCCGGCTCGTCGGGCTTGCGAACGGTGCCGATGCCGATCCGGACAAAGGTGCCTCCGGGTTTGGCCTCGTCATAACCTAAGCCCTTGTCATTAGTGCGAAATTCCTCTACCGGTCCGGTAATCGCATCGTTAATTTTCGGATCGTGCTTCTCGTACCAGCGCCCAAAATATTCGTGCCCCCCGAATTGCAGGCTGGAAATGATCCCGGACCAATCGAATCGTGTGCCGCGGTAAGAACCATTCTGGCTGTCGGGGAGCATCAGTTCGGCGTGAATCATACCGTTGGAAATCCCGGCCTTGGGATAGTCCTGGGCCAACACGCTAGCGGAGAGAGCAACCAACAGACAAAAACAAAATAGGGGTCGCATAGGTCGATGGTTCCACGGTTCCAGCCCGTCAGTCTTACTGTGCCAGAAATTCTAATGCTCTCAGCACAGGTCCGGACGCGAATAAGCACGAAATTCTTCACCGGAAGATTCTTTTTCGCTATCGGTCTTCGCACGCGTCACGCCACGCAGCACCGGGACGCTAACCTTCACCCAATGCGAGCCGAAATACTAGTCAAAGTAGTAACCGCCCCGTGATTCACCACTTCAATGCTCAAGATAGGCCACGTAGCCCTGACTCTTCATTTCCAGTCTATAGACCGACGTTGTGGCCGTTATGTAAAGCGTGCGATAGTCTTTGTCTCCCCAATTCAGATTTGCCGGTTGTTCCGGTAAGACGATCGTGCCGAGGTGATTTCCCTTGGCGTCCCAGACCCAGATGCCTTTTGGGCCGATCACGAAGAGGTTTCCGCTCTTATCGACTTTGATTCCATCGGGCTCGCCATCATGCTTGCCGCCCGGTTCTTCGCCGAAGACCCGGCCGCCGGTGAGTGTCCCATCGGCGGCCACGTCGTACACCCGGATGTTTCTCTGTTCGCTGTCATCGACATAGAAATGCTTGCCGTCCGGCGAAAAGGCGAGACCGTTGGGCTGGGTGAGATCTTTGGTGAGTAGCTGGAGCCGGCCCCCGGCGTCCAGGCGATAAACTCCCTGGAAGGGAATTTCCTGCGTTTCGCCCGCCACCAGGTCCATCGTTGGATCCGTGAAGTAGAGAGCGCCATCCGGGCCAACGATCACGTCGTTCGGGCTGTTGAGTTTCTTGCCGTTGTAGTGGTCGGCCAGAATTTTGTACTTTCCGTCAGCAGTCACTTCGATAATGGCGCGCAGGACGCTGGCACAGTCAATCAGCCGGTGCCTGCGGTCAAAGGTGTTGCCGTCAGGATCGCCCAGCGCAATCACTTCTTGTTTCTTGCCATCGGGATACAGCCGGAAGATCTTGTTAAGGGTTTCGTCGCTGACGTAGAGGAACCCAGCTTCATCCCACACTGGGCCCTCCGTAAATCCAAAGCCTGTGCCCATTATGCCGAGTTTTGCGTCGTGATCGACAAGACTCCAGAACTGCGGCGACAAAGCTTGCAACTGAAACTCTCGGGGCGCAGTTTGGGCATTCTGGAAACCTGACGCTCCACCCGCAAGCAGCAACGAAGCAGCAACGCTGGAGATAAGCAGAATTTTCCTGATTCGATTCATGGGAAGACGTTTCCTGGATTATCCTGCATCCACTGCCGGGGATCGTTTGGTGGCGAGTTCACCATCTTGTTCAAACCTTTCATTCCGTGAAAACAATTTCTGGAGTCCCCGCGACGGCGCACCAGCGTTTATCGCAATCGTAGCGCTTCCTGTCAACCATTTTCTAGATTGTCGTTGCAAATAAACACTGCCTCGTTTCCGCGCGATTACAGCTTGCGTGCTAACGCAGTCATGGGATTCAGGTGCCCTGTCACGGGCATACTCAGAAAACCGAGTTTCATTCTTGTTCTCCCCACTGTCGCCTCGACGGTCCCGACATGTGTCAAAAGCGACAATGCACGGTATTGGTGCATGACGAGCCAGTGTTCTCCGATAAGGAACACGCATGGTTGAGTTTTATTCCGGGCTGAGCAGAAGATGGTTTGGAGCGTTACGTGAACCAAATGAACCAGTCTGATATTTCGAGGGTGTTTGCGTCGTTGTCACCATACAAGCGATAACCGCTGCTACCTTCCGGGTTGGTATGAAGACTCTTGGCGGGACCGCAGTAAGGAAAACTGTTTTCGGCGGAGAAGCGCACAAGTTTCGTCAATCAAAATCCGCGCGAGCCAACTACGGAAGGCGCCTTCGCTCTCGAAGTTCGGTGGGTTGCGCGAAGCCGCAGCCCTGCAGTTTCGGACGGCATACTCCGCTTCATCTTGACTGCCAAGAATGCGGGCAGCGAGGAAGTGGAGTAGCCGGCGGCATCGCGCGAAGCGATTCTCGAAAATCTTGGGATCGGATTCAACGTTGACGTCAGAAACATTCATTGCAACCTCCAAGCATGGACCCAATTACTACGCGACTACCGCAGCACTCTCTCGGTCACGCGCCGCAATATGGGCTGCCAGATAAGCGGCATCGTCTCCGACACCGAACAGGATTCCCGACCGTCGGCTGTGAAGCCAAGGCATTCCGAGGAAGTACAGCCCTTGGTAGTCCGTGACTCCGCGCTTCTGGATGGGATACCCATCCGCATCGACAATTGGCAGCTTCACCAAACTGAAGTCGAAGTTGTAGCCCGTCGCCCAGAGCACTGTCGAGATTCCTGAGCTCTTGAGGTCGAGTTCAGTGATGACATCCTGGTCGTAGCCGTAACGCAGTTGCGGTATGGTCTCGCTCGGTACACTCAATCCCGTCCGAGCAACATAGTCATCGACCCTCTTGAGCGCGTCGACCTCGAACTGGTCAACCTTGGCGAGAGTATCCTTCACGTCCTGCGCGATTAGGAGACGCCCCTCGCGAGCGTCTCGGACGTGCCCAAGCAACACGACACCGTCGCGGGAAAATTGATGCAAGTTCAGACTCTCGCCTCCGTTCTTCCCGGAGATCTGTGGATGTGGATGAAACTTTTCCGCTGGGGATTTCAGGGTTTGTACCTGGGTGTCAAACATTCCCATACGCGTGAACCAGTCAATGATGTCCTTTCCGCGATATCGACGGGGCACGCGGCCTGCGCTGCCGATCGAGAGATAGACCTTCCGTCCCGACTGATAAAGTTCCTCGGCAATCTGCGCTCCCGACTGCCCCGTCCCAATCACTAGAACCGCACCGTGGGGTAGAACAAAAGGATTCCGGTATTGCATGGAATGCAGCTGAAGAATGTCCGCGGGAATAGCTGCCGCAAAAGCCGGGATCTTTGGAGACTGATACAGCCCGGTCGCGATTATGACATTCTTCCCTTCGTAGTCGCGATCGGTTGTTCGAACTTGGAAAACCGATTCGCGCTTCTCGACGCTCTGCACTTCGACACCGCGACGGACGGGCAGGCGATATCGTTGGACATAGTCATCGAAGTACTTCACGACCTCGCGCAGAGACATGAAACCGTCAGGATCGTTTCCGTCGTATTCGGCTCCGGGCATCCGCACCTGGAAGTTCGGAGTCACCAGTGTGAATGAATCCCAACGCTGATTGCGCCAGGCATTGGCAATGGCAGGCGCTCGCTCGAGGACCAGGTGTTCGCGCCCTTCCTGCTTGAGGTAATAGCTGATGGCTAGCCCCGCCTGGCCACCACCGACGATAATCGTTTCAATAAATTCAGGCACTTCGAAATCCTTTCTTTAAGACAAGTTCTCAACGGTCGCCTCTCCGCAAGAGAAGCTACCAAGGCAGCGCGGACTCACATTCCGGGATTAGCAATGGCGGATCCCCACACGCCGTCGAAGCGGATTGCGGTTCGATTTGGAGGAAGAACTTCTTGCCGAAGAATCGGATCTCAAGCAACCTCCGGCCTCCGTTGCCGTCGTTGTCCAGTATTGCCGCATCTTCTCTGAGCGGCTGGTCCAGCGGTATCACTTTGGCAGGTACCGTGGCTTTGACTCTGTTGTGCAGCTTGATTTTCAGTTCTACATCAGGGCCAGGGCCCTCCCATTGCACTGTGTACTCGCCAGCGGGCAGTAGCGTTGTTCCGGCCATAGTCGTTGACTGAACGTGCAAGGACCCTTTGTCAGCGGCGAACGCAGTGGTTGCGAACAACATCGCGAAACTCATCAGCGCATATGTGATTCGTCTTGCTCTTCTCATGAAACCTCCATTTCGGTGAACTTGCGGCCGAGAGTTAAGCAAATTCAACCGTTCGCAGGTAAAGACACATCCATGCGTTTCTTATTCCGGTGCTATGGGTTTTTTGGTGAAAGCAGCGCTATCGCCGCCGAATCGCACTTGGCGACCAACTGGCAGGCCTCTGAGAAGGCGGCGTACTATCAGCGCTTTTTGTTTCCCCTTGATCCGCGCTTTCACGATGAAAGTGCGCAATCATCTCCTGCAACCAAAGTGCATAGCGAAGCGCGGAGCGCCTCGCTGTGCTTGTTCAGTTCGAATACGCCATTTCGCCGCGATTCGGGCGGGTCCGTGCGTCAGAGTAAGCGGCTACTTCGCAACTGAAGCGCCGTGACTTGCGACCTGTTTCCATTCGCCGCCCAGCTTGACGAAAGTGTCCGTGGCGATGATGGTGTGCGAGCGATGCTCGCCCTTGAACAGAATGTCGTAGGTGTCCTTGTAGGTCGCCACCGCCGTATGGCCGTACACGCGCACCTTGAGGTCAGAAAGGTTCTCGCTGTTTGTCTTGAAGTCGTTTGCGTCGGCCATAACTTTCATGACTTCGGCTTTGGTGTAAAAGGTTCCGTCGCTGTCGCCCCTGGTCCAGTCCTCAGCCAGAGCTTTCTGGTAAAAGGCTGTGTCGCCGGCCAAATCGGCTTTGACGGCATCATTTTCCAAGTTTGTGATGGTCGCAACGGCATCAGCGTTAGTCCCAGTTTGCGCTCGGGTCACGCCCAGCCCTGCGAAGAGGGCGATAACAAAAAGTGCAATCCACAACACGGGGTTCTTTGCATTCATAGTTCTTCTCCCTTTTCCTCACGAGGATCTAGTTTCATAACACTCGCTCAGTCAACTGTTAACTAGGCAACTATGTAGACGCACTTCGCCGCCTTTGGATTCAAACTTTCTTGAGTTACCGGGAGCTAGCTGCGGGGAGGTACGTCGTCGAAGGTTGTTCGCCTCGCGCGAGTTCCAGCAAACGGATCAGTTCTTCGATCTCGGATTCATCCAGTCGATGCAACGCTTGATTGTCCTGATTCTTAACGGGGGTGTCGAGTTCTCGCAAGAGATCGAGCCCGGGCTTGGTGATGTAACAAAGAACCTGTCGGCGGTTCTCGGAAGGGCGTTCCCGGCGCACGAGCTTCTTCCGTTCCAGGCGATCCAGCAAGCGGGTTATACCAGGTGCCTGTTCGATCATCCTCTCTGCGATGTCCAGCGTCGGAATCCCCCCCAGACCAGCGCCTCGCAGGATGCGCAGGACGTTGTATTGCTGAGAGGTGATGCCCTGTTGATCGAACACCGGTGAATAAAAACGACCCAAATAATTGGCAGTGCGCAGAATACTTACCACTGCGTCTTGCTGGCGCGAATGCACGAAGTGCTTCCGTTTTGCTTCTCCGTCCGTTTTTGCTTTCACTTGGGCCATGGGGGTAACTATGCATCTCAATAGTTGTCCTGTCAAGTGTAGTCCAAACGTCGATGAATCAGGTCACTTCGTTGCTCTTTTCACGAAATCTCCATTTCGGTGGCCCGATCAAGCCGACTGTCGGTAGCGAAAACCCAGAAAACTATTTAAATTGTGATATTGCCTGCGATATCATGTCTAGGTGTCAGCTTCTTATGTTCTCGATACTGACGTGGCAGTTGCGGCACTGAGGAGTGACAGAGGCGCTTCCCGCGAGCTTTTGCTGGCTGCTTTAAATCGGCAGTTTGAATTGTTGCTTTCGGTTCCGCTCATACTTGAGTACGAAGCGGTCATGACCCGCCCCCAACATTTGGCCGCATGTGGATTGAGTAGTGCCGAGGTCGGTCATGTTCTCGATGACCTGGCGGCGGTCGCGAGGCCGGTTCGACTTGCGTTCCGATGGCGGCCAAGGCTATCCGATCCTGACGACGACATGGTTTTGGAAACGGCTATAAACGGGAGTGCTCGCGCAATCGTAACATTCAATCAGCGTGATTTTGTCGCCGGAATAAAAGGCTTTAGTTGTGAGGTGATTCTGCCAGCAACGGCGCTACAACAGATTAGGAGTGTGATCCCATGAGACGGAGTAATTTTGCATTGCGACTACAGCCCTCTTTACTGGAAGAGCTGCGCAAGGCTGCTGAAGTGGAAGGTGTAGCTCTAAACCAGCTCATCAACGTAGCAGTGGCGGAAAAGATCTCTGCTTTGCGTACGGAGGAGTACTTCCAGGAAAGGGGTCGCAGGGCTGATCGCGCCGAAACCCTGCGGATTCTTGAACGTGCTGGACAAGGAAATCCCCCTATGGAAGGCGACGAACTTTCCCCTGAGTGGCGAAAGAAGCCAGGCCGGAAAGCGGCGAATGAGAGAGATTCGACCAAGCGGGGACAGAAGAAGAGGGCCGCTGTCAAATAGTGGCGCCGCCCTTCGCCTTTCAGAGCCAAGTCCGTCTCCTCTGGCCAGTATGGGTCCAAATCATCTTCGCGGTTCTCTCTTCACGATCGACAGACCTCGATTGTCAGGTTTCTGTGCCAAAACTCGCGGTACCAGGACGGTACAACCAAAGCCTGTGCCTTTGGGTTTCTAGCTGTTCCTTACAGGGCATTGCAGAGCGACCGCTGCCTTGTATTTACCACGTGATCCAGTTTGACATCGCCTTTTCACGGCGGTAACACGGGTTCAAATCCCGTCGGGGACGCCAAATCAATTAGGTTCGGGGAGAAACGTCTACTCTCTGTTTAACAGAAGGATCGGAAATCTTGGGGATCTGTGACCTCGGCGATTGACTCTCAACCAGTCGAAAACGCAGTCAACCCGGCGTGCCGACCATAGCCGAGCGACTGATTCAGAATCAGAACACCTCGGTGTTTACGATCAACCCGTTGCGGTTCTCCACCTGAAGGTTCCCGCTGTAACTCAGCTTGGCTTCTTTGCCCTTGCCTTTGCGCGCTAACTTCGCGTCCGGGTCCGTCTTCGATTCG
>Ga0265760_10000025_pt1 | contig 64249 bp, 39 predicted proteins | sample NZIome_2_FD_200831 | JGI IMG/M metagenome (GOLD analysis project Ga0265760, IMG submission 200831) | Metatranscriptome of rhizosphere microbial communities from Maridalen valley, Oslo, Norway - NZI1 (Metagenome Metatranscriptome) | ecosystem: Host-associated > Plants > Roots > Rhizosphere >...
GCGATTACACTGACCTGATGGAGCTTACTGACGAATTGCTGGCGGAGTTGGCGCAAGATATCACAGGCGCAACCGCCGTGCGTTTTGGCGAGCATACGTTCGATTTTGCGCGCATTGAGCGGCTCAGTATGCGGGAAGCCATTGTGCGCCACTGGCCGGTTGCTGCGGTTCCCGCGCCGACAGTAGCGAGTCTGTCCCAACCGGGCGCCCCGCGCGCCGCAGCCAAACTTCACGATGAATGGGCAGCGCGGAACGGCCAACCCACCATCAAGGCATCGTCCGATACATCCGATGGCGAAATCACTGGAATGCTTTTCGAGGCCGTCGCCGAAGCCAAGCTCATTCAACCCACAACTATTCTTGATTTTCCCAAGGAACTGTCTCCGCTTTCGAAATGCCGCACCGACGATCCATCGATTGCAGAACGCTTCGAAGTTTTCGCCGGCGGCTTTGAAATCGCCAATGGCTATTCCGAGCTGAACGATCCCGAGGAACAGGAGCGTCGTTTCCGCGAGCAGGTGGAAGCGGGCGGAGACGAAGCTCCCAAGGAAGTAGACGAAGATTACATCCGCGCGCTGGCTCACGGCATGCCTCCCACCGCCGGCGAAGGCATCGGGATGGACCGGCTGGCCATGTTGCTGACCGATTCCCACTCCATCCGCGAAGTGATACTGTTTCCGCTTTTGCGAACGGCAGCGCCGACCGACGAAACGGATGATCCAGGCACCGCGCACGAGACAAAATGAAATTTGAATGGCTGGTGGCGCGAAGGTATCTGCGGTCGCCCCATCGGCCCGCAGTGCTGCGCCTGGCTACGGCGCTTTCAATTTTGGGTGTTGCCGCCGGTGTCCTCACTCTTGTTGTGGCTCTCGCAATGAACACCGGCTTTCGTGATGCCTTGCGTGACCGTCTTCTGGGAGTGACCGCGAACGTCAATCTGAAACCCACGAGCCCGGATGGCATCTCGGACTATCAATCTCTCATAGCAAGACTTTCCGCTACGGGCGGGGTGCGCTCCATTGCGCCTGTAATTTATGGGACGGTCCTCCTATCCAGTGGCGCTCGGGCGCGCGGAGTGGTGATGAAAGGAATCGACCCCCCCGCTGAGGCCCGCGGGGATCGTGCGCTCCAACAAATCGTGGCCGGCAGCGCAGATTTTTCGCCGGATCGCGATGGGCTCGGCAGCGTAGTGATCGGGAAGATTCTAGCGGCGGATATGAGCCTGCATCCAGGCGACTATGTCACCGTCACGAGCCCGGAAGGGATGTTGACTCCGTTCGGTCTGATTCCGCGCTCGCGCCGCTTTCGCATTGCAGGCATTTTCAGTTCCGGCTTTTACGATTACGACGCGAATTGGGTTTTCGTAACTCTCCGCCAAGCTCAGGAACTCTCCGCCTTGGGCGATGTGGTTAGCCTGCTGGAGGTGCGCGTCAAGAATCTGGATGAAGCTCCGCGGATTGCTCAGGCGCTATTGCGCGAGGCCGGACCCGGTTTTACCACTACCACCTGGATGGACGAAAATCAGGCGCTTTTCCGCGCGCTCAGCTTGGAAAAACTTGTGACCGCGATTTTTATCGGTCTCATCACTTTTGTCGCGGGTCTGAACATTCTGGTGGTTCTAACGATGACCGTAACCGACAAAGCGCGCGATGTGGCCATCCTCATGTCGCTGGGCGCGCGACCGCGGCAGATTCGCAGAATTTTTCTGCTGCAGGGTCTAACAGTTGGAATTCTCGGAACGCTTGCGGGACTTGTTTTCGGTTATGGATTCGCTGTACTGGCAAACGCCTGGCGGTTGATACCTCTCAATCCCGAGGTGTACGCGATCCCCTACGTTCCTTTCCATGCCGGCGCCAGCGATGCCATCTGGATTGCATTGGCGGCGCTGGGAATCTGCCTGGCTGCGACGGTATATCCGGCGCAGGCAGCGTCGCGCATACTGCCCGTCGACATTCTGCGGTACGAATAGCGCCGGTTTTTCCTGTGTCGCCTTGGCTGCCCCGGCGATTTTGTATTCCTGCGCAACGGAGACAATCCATCCGACTGGTTTGGGAATATGGCGTCCAGCCGTTCACAGGCGCGTGCGCGTGTGTCTCAACCGACTGTGCTACTATGCCAGCAAGGGGTTACGGGGCAAGCGAACGGTAAAAGTGCGCGGCTCCATCTATTCAATGAGAACGCTCCGGTGTCATGGAAGATGATCTCCTCCATGGCGCATACGATGGCAGGCTCGATGGCCGGTTCGATTCCGGCTGCGGGAAGAGAATGCCTGGTGCGCGCAGAGCGTCTCCAAAAAACTTTTCATTCCGGATCGTCGGTGATTTCCGCGCTGGCGGGAGTGGAACTCTCGGTGATGAGGGGCGAAATGATTGCCATCACCGGCCCCTCGGGCTCCGGGAAAAGCACCCTCCTGCATTTGTTGGGGGCATTGGACTCGCCCACCAGCGGTACAATACAATTTGAGGGTAAATTGCTTGCAGCCATGGGAGAAAATGAACTCGCGGAACTGCGCGGCAGGCAAATCGGATTTGTCTGGCAGCGGCATCACTTGCTTCCCGATTTCACGGCGGCAGAGAATGTGGCCATGCCGCTATTGCTGCGTGGAGTGCCCTTGAATCAAGCTCTGGATGATGCGGCGCGCTGGCTGGCGGAAACCGGACTCGAGGAACGCTCGGAAAACCGCACCGGAGAACTTTCAGGTGGGGAGCAGCAGCGTGTGGCCATTGCACGCGCACTGGTGGGGCGTCCGGCGCTATTGTTGGCCGACGAGCCTACCGGGGATCTGGATGAGAAAAGCGCCGTGATTATTTTTGATCTCATGCAAAGTCTGCATCGTTCGTTTGAGCTGACATCTGTTATCGCTACCCACAATCTTTCCATGGCGCGACGCGCGGACCGGCAATTCGTATTGGAACACGGCGCGTTGAGGCTTGCGGATGAAGTTTTCGCGGATTTGCCGGCGCAAACGCGCGAAACCAGGCGCGGAGTTCTGCAAGGGGAATCGCAGGTGACTTGTGTTTGAACGATTTACGGAAAAGGCCCGCCGCGTGATTTTCTTCGCGCGCTACGAAGCTAGCCAGTACGGCAGCCCTTATATTGAAACCGAGCATCTGTTGTTGGGATTGCTGCGCGAAGACAAGGCGTTGGCCAATCGGTTTCTGAAGGCTCACAGTTCCATCGAAGCCATCCGGCGTGAAATCGAATCGCGCATCACGGTTCGGGAACGCATCCCTACCTCCGTGGACGTGCCGCTCAGTCACGAATGCAAACGAATTCTGAACTACGCGCAGGAAGAGGCTGATCGCCTGGGCCACAAGCACGTGGGTACTGAGCATCTTCTACTCGGAATTTTGCGCGAGGAAAAGGCTTTTGCGGCCGAAATTTTACAGGAAAGGAATTTGCGGCTTTCGACCGTGCGGGAGGACTTATTGCGGACTTCGGGCGAGAAGGTGCCGGTCAATCGGCCCAAAGAAACATCGCTCCTCTCGGAATTCAGCCGCGACCTGACGCAGGCAGCGATCGAAGGTCAGTTGGACCCGCTGGTGGGCCGGGACAACGAATTGGAGCGCGTGATCCAAATTCTCTGCCGGCGCACGAAAAACAATCCTGTGCTTATCGGCGAGCCGGGCGTGGGCAAGACCGCCATCGTGGAGGGCTTGGCACAACGAATTGCCGATGGCGATGTTCCTCCTTTCCTGTCCGACAAGCGGATTCTGGCGCTCGACCTTTCCCTTATTGTGGCGGGCACAAAATATCGCGGCCAGTTTGAAGAGCGTTTGAAGACCATCATGAAAGAGTTGATGGAAAACCAAAACGCCATCGTATTCATTGATGAGCTGCACACACTGGTGGGCGCCGGCTCCGCGGAAGGTTCACTCGACGCGGCAAATATTCTGAAGCCTGCATTGAGCCGAGGCGAAATCCAGTGCATCGGGTCAACCACGCCGGGGGAATATCGCAAGTCCGTCGAAAAGGACCGTTCACTCGAGCGCCGCTTTCAGTCCGTCAAGGTCTCCGCCCCGAATGAGGAGGAAGCCATCAGCGTGCTGCAGGGCGTCCGCGATCGTTATGAAAAGTTTCACGCCGTAAGTTTTGCCGATGAAGCGGTTCGCTACGCTGTCTATCTTTCCAGCAGATATATTCCGGATCGTTTTCTTCCCGACAAGGCCATTGATTTGCTGGATGAAGCGGGAGCGCGCGTGAAGCTGCGCCAGGCTATGTTGCCGGAAGAAGTTTCCGAGGCGCAGAAGAAGGTGAAGTTCTACGCGCACCGCATGGAAACAGCCATCGCCAACCATGAATTCGAAAAGGCGCGCATCTATTCCGAGGAAGAGCGCAAGGAAAAAGATCGCTTGCGTGCCATGCGCGAGAAGCTGAAGCTCGATGATTCCTCTATTGGGATGGTGACGCGCGACGACATCGAGGAAGTGGTGGCGCGCTGGACGGGAATTCAGGTCACCGCCATCAAGGAGGACGAGCAGCAGAAGCTGTTGCGCATCGAAGAGGAATTGCATCGCCGCGTAGTCAGCCAAGACAAGGCCATTGCCGCATTGGCCCGCGCCATTCGGCGCAGCCGCGCCGGACTCAAGGCACCCGGCCGTCCGGTCGGTTGCTTTCTCTTTCTCGGCCCGACAGGTGTGGGTAAGACGGAGGTCGCGCGCCGCCTGGCGGAGTTTCTTTTCGGCAGCGAAAAATCGCTGGTGCGTTTTGATATGTCCGAGTACATGGAAAAGCACTCGGTCTCCAAGCTGATCGGCGCGCCTCCGGGCTATGTTGGCTACGAAGAAGGGGGACAGCTCACCGAGCGCATTCGTCGCGCGCCCTATTCCGTGATTCTTCTCGATGAAATCGAGAAAGCCCATCCGGACGTTTACAACATCCTTCTCCAGGTATTCGAGGACGGGCAACTCACCGATGGCTTGGGGAATACGGTGGACTTCCGCAGCTCCATTATCATCATGACTTCGAATATCGGAGCGCGGCAACTCCAGAAGCAGACGACTCTGGGCTTCCAGACCATGACCGATTCCATCCAGCCTAAAGGCATGGACGAACTGGTGATGGCGGAAGTAAAGAAGCTGTTCAATCCCGAATTTCTGAACAGGCTGGACGAAATCATTGTTTTCAATTCGCTCTCGGATGATGATCTGCTTCATATTATCGATCTTCTGGTTTCTCAGATTAACGAAACTTTGACGCACCGCCAGGTCCAGATTTCCATGACTCCGGAAGCTCGTCAGTGGATTCTGGAAAAAACTTGTACCGATCGCAGCTATGGCGCCAGGCCCCTGCGTCGTGCTCTGCAGAAATATGTGGAAGACCCGCTGTCGGACACCCTGATTCAGGGTGGATTGCAGCGGCCGGCGGCACTGGAAATTTATCTGGCGGATGGCGCTCTGGTGTTCCGCCCGGTAACCGAAGCAACCCCCGTGGCGCATTAAAGAATCCAACACGCGCAGCCCGGCATTCGGGTGCGGCGGGGGATCAAATCACACGGATTTGGGGGAAGATTGCCTTGAAGTGCTCCGCGCGCGCGGGCGGGAAAATGGTGTTTTCACTGCTGGCACTGTGTCTGGCGCTGGGCGGTGCGTGTGTATTTTCGTCCTGCGCCGGCGCACAGGAGCAGTCCAGCGGCACCCGTCTGGTTATTGAGCGCATTGAATTTGTCGGCAATCGACGCATGGCTCGCGATACCCTGTTGGCGCGAATTTTCTCGCGGCCCGGAGACCTCTACTCACCCGAAGCGGCGCGGCGCGATTTTCAGGCCTTGTGGAATACGCAGTATTTTGAAGACATTCGCCTGGAAGTGGAGAACAGCCCGGACAAGCCCGGTGAGGTAATCCTGGTCTATTACGTCCAGGAGCGGCCCATCATTCGTCGCATCGAATATAAGGGTAACAAGTCCATCACCGAGTCGGAGATTCTGGACGCCTACAAAGACAAGAAGGTGAGTCTGACGCAGGAAAGCCCGTTCGATCCCACCAAGATCAAGCGCGCCGAAGTTATTCTGAAGGAGCTTCTGGCCGAGCATGGCCGCCAGTTCGCCACGGTCAGAGCCACATACGAGCGCATTCCCGCGTCCAATGCCGTGAAGGTCATTTTCATCATTGACGAAGGTCCTAAGGTCAAGGTCGGCCACATCGAGATTACCGGCAACCACGCTTTCTCTTCGCGGCGAATTATTCGCACCATGAAAAACTCCAGGCCCTACGCCATTCCGTTGGGGATTACATATATCAACGTGTTAAGCAAGACCTACGACCGCAATAAGCTTTCCGAAGACCTGGAAGTGGGTATCCGCGGTTTGTATCAGGACAACGGCTATTTCCGCGTGGTCATTAAGGACCCCATTCTAAAAACGGTGGACACCAGCCATCCCGGACTGCCCGGACCGATTCCGATCATCAGCCATTCACGCGGCAAAGCCACCAACATTGTGATTCCCATCGAGGAGGGAGAACGTTACCGCATGGGCTCGCTCACGATTCGCAGCGCGGATCCCGACATCCCCCTCTTCTTTAAGGTGGATTTCTTGAAGCGCGTCTTCCCATTGAAAGAGGGACAGATTTTTTCGGGCGACAAGATTCGCAAGGCTCTCAAGGAATATCAGAAGCTGTATGGGGAATTCGGTTACGTGGACTTTGTGGCCCAGCCTCTCACCGACGTAGATGACACGAAGAAAGTCATTAACTTGACTCTCGAATTTGACCAACAAAAACAATTTTTCATCCGCCGTATCGAATTCAGCGGCAACACCACGACGCGCGATAAGGTAATCCGCCGCGAACTCCTGCTCGATGAAGGCCAGGTGTTCAACAACCGCCTTTGGGAGTTGAGCCTTTTGCGCCTCAATCAATTGAATTATTTTGATACCATCAAGCCCGAGAACGCGGAATTGAAGCGCAACCCCAAGGAAGGCACAGTGGATATCCTTCTCAAAGTGAAGGAGAAGGGAAAACAGTCCATTAGCCTTACAGGAGGCGTCAGTGGGCTGGCCGGGGCATTTGTGGGAGCCACCTATCAGACCAACAATTTCCTTGGCCTCGGCGAGACGCTCACCCTTTCCGCCAACATCGGCGAGCTCCAAAGCAGTGAAACATTCGGGTTCACCGAACCATATCTTTTCGGTCGGCCGATTTCGACCGGCTTCACTGTTTTTGGAAGCAAGTTTTCCTACAATGAGGCGCGGCAGGAGTCCATTCTCTTTAACCAGCAGGTGACCATCGCCCCGCAGCTGGCCCAAAACTACGACCAGAATCAAAAAGGCTTCACCGTGTTTGCCAGCTATCCGTTGAGGCGATTCTCGTTTACTCGCGTGGGGCTCACCTACAGCCTCTCCGATACCAATATCAGCGCGTTCAGCCAGTCGTCACAACTTTTGTTTGAATCGTTGAAGTATACAAGCCTAGCGGGGCCCTCAGCCCTCAACGGAATCCACTCCAGCAAGGTTACGCCCACGATCAGCTATAGCACCGTCAATAACCCCACGAATCCGACGAACGGGAAGAGTATTTATTACGGTGTCTCGGTGGAAGGCGGTATACTTGGCGGCAACACCAATACGGTTTCAAATTCGTTTGATTTCAAGTATTACCATCCGATCAATCACAGACGCAATGTAATTGGTTTTCACTTGCTGGCTTCAACGGCCACCGGATACAGCGGAACGGAGTTGGCCCCTTTTAGCCGCTTCTACTTGGGAGGAGACAACGATGTTCGCGGATTCGACTACTTCACCATTTCTCCCTGGGCATTCATACCTACCACAACCAATCAGATAATTGCTTATACCAACCCCACCGTGCTCAATGGTGTCGGGAGTCCCACCACGCAAGCGATTACGGTTCCTGTGCTTCAGTATGTGGCCACACGCCCCGGCGGCGACACGGAAATGGTTACGAATCTGGAGTATTTCGTTCCTATCGCCGGCCCCGTTACAATAGGGCTGTTCGACGATATTGGGCTGGACGGCGTTTTGGAAGGTTCGCAACTGGCGCTGTCATCGGATGCGGTATCGCTGCTGCAGAAGGAATTCCCTAATCCGGATTTTCCCAACACCACAATCAGTTCGCGCTTGCCCGTCGTGAGTGGAACAAGTTTTAACCCGCGGATGTCGACAGGCATCGAGATCATTGTGCGTTTGCCCATCATTAACGCGCCGTTTCGCTTCTATTACGCGTACAATCCCCTGCGCCTTACCAAGACCATCGTGCAGCCGGAGGGCGCGTATTATCTGACCCAACAGCAAAAAAATGCGCTGCCGCCGGGCGTGTTGGAGGGGCAGGTGATTCCCGACCTCGAGAACATTATTACTCAGCAGACGGAGCGAATACCCGCGGGGATTTTTGAGCCCAAAAGCACCTTCCGGTTCTCTGTGAGCCGGACTTTTTGATCGGTTGTTGTTTCGGCGCATGAAACTCAATTCATGCCGAACGAATCCGCAACGTGCTTGGATGTCCGATAATTGAATGGAATGAGTTTTGGAGGCGAGTGGAATGAAGTACGGAAAGCTGGCAACGTTACTTATCGTATTGGCTTTTATGGTCGGGTGCGGCAATAAGACATCCACGGGCATCGCAATTTTTCCTACGTCCACAGTCGTCGTACTCAACGGCACACAGCAGTTCACCGGCACGGTATCCGGAAATTCCAATACCAATGTGAACTGGTTCGTCAGCTTTCAGAGCGGCGCCCTGATTTCCGGAGGAAATTCTACGCTGGGAACTGTCAGTTCCACCGGCCTCTACACGGCTCCCGCCACGTTGCCCGATCCCCCCACGGTTTCCGTGGTCGCACAAGCTGCCGGGAATACGGCGGTCACGGCGACCGCCACGGTCACGTTGGACTCGGGAATCCGCGTCGTGATATCTCCCCTCGCGCCCACCATGGGCACCGGCGAAACATTGGCTTTCAGTGCCACCGTGACGGGCACTTCCAACACGGCTGTCACCTGGGAGGTGAATGGAGCCACCGGAGGCACCTCCGGCACAGGCACAATCAGTCCTTCCGGCGTTTTTACTGCCCCTTCATCGCCGCAGACCGTTACCGTGGCGGCGGTTTCCGTTGCTGACATCAATGAATCAGCGAGCACCACCGTAACCGTGGATACCGCCGCCGATCCTACATTGCTCACTCTGGATCCCACTGTTACCGGTCAGGGTTCCGTCCAGCAGAGCGTTTATCTTACCGGAACGAATTTCTATACCACCAGCGTGGTGTTGGCAAACACGGGGAGTGGGCCGAGCATTGTTTTGCCCACGACTTTGGTGTCGAACGTCACCACGTCATCCGTCTTAACGGTGACTTTACCAGCCAACCTGCTGCAAAACGCCGGTTCCGTCGCCCTTTCGGTGCAACGCCAGAATGGCGATCAGTCCGCGCCGCTCTCCCTCACCGTAACCCCCGTGCGTCCTGCGATTGTTTCCGCGTCGCCCAATAGCACGACTCAGGGAAACAACGCCGCCAATGTCACTCTAGATGGTGGCTATTATTCTGTAAGCACTCCGAATGGGCCTCATACCCAAGCCGAATTTAATGGTATTCCCCATGGACTTTCTGCTACCAATACTAGGCAGGCAAGTGTGACTCTTTCCTCCGCGGACCAGGTTACGGCGGGACTTTTCTCCTTGGTCCTTCAGAATACCGGCGTCCCCGCAGGTTTCCCTGCATTTTCGGCTGTGAACGTTGGCGTCCAGCCTCAGGCTTCCTCAATTCCGCTCGTGCCCATCGCCACGATCCCGGTGGGCGTGCAACCCGTCTCCGTGGCTGTGGATACGGCCACGGGAATAGCGGTGGTGGCGAATGCGGGCACGATTCCCGGCACTCTCAACTTGGTTAATCTGGCCACAAATACCCTATCAGGCACGGTTCAGGTGGGCCACGTGCCCACCAGTGTCGCTGTGGATAATCTCTTGGATGAAGCTGTGGTGGTAAACAGCGGCGACAATACGCTTTCCGTCGTGTCTCTCAGCACCCAGACGGTCGTATCGACGATAAATCTTCCCAGCAACACGGGCGCCACCGGCTACTCGATTGGCATCAACCCGCTCACTCATCGCGCTTTGGTTGCCAATAGTTTAAGCGATGTCGCAACGGTAGTGGACCTATCGGCAACGCCGCCGGGCGTTGTCTGCGTGCTCGGTAACTCGGGGCTCTCGAACAGTTGTGCTCCCGGGGCTCAAGTGCCGCCGGTGAGCACGGGCGTGCAGCCTTCCGTCGCTATATATCCGCGCTTGAATTGGGCGGTTGTGGCTCCCGGGGGCAGCGGTGCAGTCACCATCATTGATTTGGGCTTGCCCCCGACCGCTGTTCCTGTATTCGCAGGCCGCACACCGCAAGTGATCGCCACGGTTGGTTTGGTGGGGACGCCACAAGGCATTGCCGTCAATCCCGAGACCGGCCAATCCCTGATAGCCGATCCGAACAATGGTTTCACCGAATTGAGCTTGCTGAACCAAACCACGAGCTTGCTTGGTTTAGACAAGGGAGAGGTCGCTGATGCCATCAATCCCCTCACGAATATGGCCGTCTCCGTAAACAGCCTCAGCAATCACGCAGCTGTAATCGACATGCAGACGCTCCAGCCCGTATTGCTGCAGAACCAATATATTCAAACCGGCCTCACGCCCGTCTCCGTGGATATCGACCCCGTCACAAACGAGGCTATCGTTGCCAATTCAGGCGCAGGCGCTAACAGCGTCTCAGTTCTTTCCTTGGGCGCGATTCGTCCGCTCCATGTGATTCAGAGCAGTCCCGCCACCACTTACACTTCCTCCTCGGCGCTTACGCTTACCGTCGTCGGAGGAGGTTTTGACGCAACATCGGCGGTTCGTCTGGACCAGAGCAATTTGATCACCACGGTTTTGCCGGCGGGTTGCACCAGCAATTGCCGCGAGCTGACCGCTGCCGTTCCGGTGGCAATGCTGGGCTCGCCGCGCCGCTTCATCCTTGACGTGTTGAATCAGGATACGAGCACGGTGAGCAATGTCACCGATTTGACGGTGATGGCTTCCGTCACTGTCGGGACGGCCCCCGGCGCCGTCGCCATTGATTCGGACCTCGGCATCGCGGTTGTTACCAACACGGGCGACGGCACAATCAATACGATTAATTTGACCACCAGTGCCGTTTCTGCTCCCATAATCGTCGGCTCGGATCCCGAAGGGGTTGCCATTCTTCCCCAGTCTTCCGAAGCGGTTGTCACCAACTTCGGCAGCAACAACGTCTCCATCATCAATTTAATTCTTGGAACCTCGGTCCCGTTGGCGACAGGGACCGGTCCGCTCGGTGTCTCTATTAATCCCGATACGAACACGGCGGCCGTTGCCAATAACATATCGAATACCCTTTCTCTCATCGACATCAATATCGCCGATACACCTGCCGTGACGGCTACCATTAACACGGACATGAATCCGCTGGCCGTCGCCATTGATCCCACTCTGAACTATGCCGCGGTTACCGCAAGCGGAGGAAACGGAACACCAACGGTGGTGCTCTACGATCTGGTGAACAATAGTACCGTTGGCCGAATCAGCGGATTGAGTCTGCCCTCCGGAGTGGTTTTCGATCCTGTTGCGGGCAATTTTGTGATCGCCAACAGCCTGCAGAACAACATCGTTATTCTCGTTCCGACAACCTTGAAGACAACTTCCGTCAGCACGGGCATCAATCCTTATTCGCTGGACTATAATTATCAAACCAGCACGCTGGTCACCGCCAATAGCCTCAGCGGCACGCTTTCCGTGATGGATTATTTGGCGCAGCAGGTGGAGGCCGTCTTGCCCATCGGAAATTCTTCGATGTTTTCGGTGGCCATCGATCTCCTTACGAATATTGCCGTGGTGGCTGACCAGGCCAACAATCGCGTCCTTCTGGTTCCACTGCCGCATTGATGCTCGTTCGCCGGGGCAGTTCATCAATTGGGAAGAAAGATATGGCAACAAGAATCAACCGAACGTCGGCCGGGCCTCAGAGGTCATTGACCGCTAATGCCCAGTGCCAGTACAATATAATGTTCTAGTTCCCCTCGGATCTTTCAAGGAGCAAGCATGAGAATTCGATTTGCGACGTCCGTCGTCGCGGCATTGATGATTCTGCCCGCAGCCTGGGCACAGACCGGCAGCGCCGTGGCGCCCGCGAAGGTGGGTATCCTCAACGTGCAGGCAGCCATCGCCGGCACGGCGGAAGGCAAGCAGGCAGCCACCCAGTTGCAGGCGCAGTTTGCAGGCCGTCAGGCGGAGCTCGAGCAACTCAGCAAGGATATTGACGATATCCGCACGCGGCTTCGTAACGGCTCCTCCACCCTCAGCGACGACGAGAAAGCTCGTCTGGCGCAACAGGGAGACCAAAAATCTCGAATGCTCCAGCGCCGCCAGCAGGATTTGCAAGACGATGGCCAGGAAGCGCAGCGCGAAGTTTTCGATCGCATCGGGCGGAAGATGGTGGACATCCTCGACCGCTACGCCAAGGACAATGGTTATGGCGTGGTCGTGGATAGCTCCGCGCAGAGCACGACCGTCGTTTACGCTTCGCCTCAGGTGGATATCACACAGGAGATCGTCCGGCTATACGATCAGGCGAATCCGGCTAAGTCCGCGAGCTCCGCTTCATCCACGGCTGCGCCCAGGGCTTCCGCTCCGGCACGGCCGGTGACTTCCACGCCACGGCCGACAGCTCCCCCTCAATAGTTCTGAAGCAGCGCTGGGACGAACCTTCGTCCGGCATTTTTTAATTTGTGAAATCGGGCCTCCCATCAACAATGGGAGGCCTTTTTTATTTGGAAATGGCCAGAGGTCTAAAAAAATTGCGGAAGGAATTCGTGTGGTTAAAGACGACAGCGCGAGCTATTGCTTCATCTTGCGCAGCATGCCCGGCGTCGCCAGCCACAAAAGCTTGGTGCGTAGTGGGGAAAATTTGGTAATTTCAAGACAAACTACACCGGCCTTTTTCAGTTCCGTCGCGGGTTCGTCCAGGTTCAGTGCATGCGCCAGCGCAAGGTCCATCTGCGGAGCGTGGCCGAAACACATCAACTCGCGGGCATGTATGCGCGAAATCTCGCGGAATAGCGCGGCGGGATCGCCGTTGGGAAGCAGTGCGTCGGAGCGGCGAAGCTTGTCGCGCGAAGATCGCAGAATTTCGCAGGCGATCTCGGCCGTTTGCGCGGCGCGCAAATAGGGACTAGTGAGCATAGCTTCCGGCTCCACGCCCATTTTCCGCAATCCGCGCATCGCGGCGCGCGTTTTTTCCATGCCTTTCGGCGTAAGAGGCCGTTCGGGATCGTTCGGCGCCGTTGGATTGGCGCGGCTCATGGCTGGGCCGTGGCGAACCATGTACAGGATCATAGCTATAGTTTAAGCCACCTTTTGCTTCAGCGTCACGCGACGGAAGACGGCTTTGCGGTCAAATTCGCGCTCAAACAGCATGGCGCGCCGCTGCAATCCCGCCAGGTTAAGAATTGTGCCTGGCCGCGGCTGGATGCGAAACACCACGTTGCGTTTTTCGATGACGATCTGAACGCCGCCGACGCCCTTTCTGTGGCCGTCCTCCAGCTTTTCCGCCAGCCGAAGTATGGCAGCCAGCATGCGAAGCTCGCGCCTGTGCCCATTCTCCAGAGAGTCGTGGATCTCAGGATCCTCTCGCGGATCGGTTTTTCCATTGTGATAGCGCACCAGGCACGCGACCATTTCGCGCTGCCAGCCCGCCAGCCCCGGAATCTCTCCGTAACGCACCAGATATTCGCCGTGCCGAGCATGAGCCTTGCGGCTCACAAAACTTCCCACATCGTGCAGCACTGCCGCGACCTCCAGCAGCACGCGCATTTCCGCGCCCATACGGTGCAGCGGACGAAGCTGGTCAAATAGAGACCCCGCAAGTCGACAGACTTCCGACGCATGCCCCGCGTCATACGCTGTCCGCCGTGCAAACCATTCGGCTCCCGCCAGCAGTACGAGTTGCTGTTTGCGTTCTTCCTGAGATAGTTTCACCGGGCCGAAATGGTGCGCCACCAGTTCGTGCAGCACGCCTTCGCGTACTCCCACGCCCGGCACCAGCAGCGAGCGCAGCCCCAGCCATTCGCACAGCGTGGAAATCACGATCGCGGCGATGCCCATCACTTCGGCGCGATCCCGCCGCACGCCGAAGGCACGCATGCGACCGCGGACATCGCGCGAAAGAATGTCCCACATTCTCTCGCGCAGCAGGGAAACATTCAGTACAGGCACGCCGCGAAAGCGCGTATTGCCGGTAAACTGCGCCAAAGCTTCGGAATTTCCCCCACAAGCCACGGCCGGCGCGCCGGAAAGCCCGCGCGGATTCGGCAGAGACGTGCGCAGCAGGGCCAGCACATGCAGGCGAACTTGAGCGAATACCTGTTTGCTTACGATGCCGTCCATGCAATAGGAATCCATCAGCCGAACGCTGCCCAGAGGCAGCGCGATGCTTCGCACGGTTTCGCGGTTGTCGCGGCCGCTTGGCTCGTTGCCCAGAAAGTTCAATTCCAGGCTGCCTCCGCCCAAATCAAAAATCAGCCGCGGGGCCACGGTTTCTCCCAGCGATGCTTGAACGGCCGTACGCACCAGATTGGCTTCTTCCGCGCTGCTGATAACTTCCAACTCGATGCCCGATTTTTCGCGGATACGCTGGAGCAGCCCGCGGGAATTGCGTGCTTCGCGGGCTGCGGCGGTTCCCACCGCCCGCCATGCGGTTACGCCGTAACGGTCCATCTGGCGGCGAAACTCGCGAAAAACGCGCGCCGCCTTTTCCATGGTTTCGTCATCCATGCGTCCCCGCGTGAACGCGTTATGTCCCAGGCGGACTGCGGCGCGTTCGGTGTGCAGCTCCTCGATTTTGTCGAGCGAAGATGCGCGGGCGATTACCAGCCGGATGGCATTCGATCCGGCGTCCATCGCCGCGAAATGTACGGGGGCGGGCAAGATTGCCTAGCGCCACAAATGCGCGAGTGCGTGCGACGGCTCGTACCGCGTGCCGCGAATTCCCAGATGCGCCGCGATACGCGAGCGTATCTGGCGGTTCACCGTGGGGATGGCGTGTTCACCGTCAATTTCGATGAAACCATGCCGCAGCGAAAGCTGCTCAAATTCCTTGCGCACCAGCAGTTGGTAGCGCACGAACGATTGGTAAAGATCGTCCGAGAGAGACATATCGCGCCCCGCTTCCCAGTAGCTAATGGAATGCGACTTCTTGAACTCGCGATCAAACGCCGCCTGCGGTCCCACCGTCAGCCAGAACGTCAGGTCGGGACGAAGCGCCAGTTCGTAGATGCCATGCAGGTATTCGCGGTGAATGCCGCGTACGGCGCCCCGCGCGATCAGCGTGAAGATATAACGATCCGCTAGCACCACGAGTCCGGAACGCAACGCGGGCAAAATGCGCCGTTCCAGTTGATCGTACAAATCGGTGCAGTACATCAGCGCCAGCGTCAGCCGTGTGACCGAATTTTCGGCCATCAGCGTGTCTATGTCTTCCGCCACAAGATAGGAACGCCGCAGCCCCATCGTCTCCACGGCGAACCCTTCCAATTCCAGCCACTCCTTCAGCAATGCGATTTGCGTCGAGCGGCCCGAGCCATCCGTGCCTTCAATTACAAACAAGCTGCCTGCCAGGTCCTCTTCTTTCACTCCGGGTAAGGGCGAGCCGAAAAACCGTGATGCAATCGCTTCGACTTTCTCCATGCGGCCTTTGCCACGTTCTCCGCGGAGAGCATTTGCCGGTCCAGGCGTGCGCTTCACGCTTCGCTCCCAGGCGCAAACCGCGCCAAATCAATTCGAGCTTCCACGATTTTGCGCATCTCCTTCTGCAACTTGTCCACAGGAAGAGTTCCGTCCATCAAAACAAAATGGTCCGACTGCACCATCTGATCGTAATTATTCAGAATGCGCTCCTGAAAAATGCGGAAGCTCTCGGCGCGATCGAGGGACAATCCCAAATCCATGCCCGCTTCGTAATATTTCAGCTTCGGCCGGCCCGCCACGATGCGGTTCACGGCCACCTCCAGCGGCGCGCGGAAATAAAATGTGATATCTGGAACGGGCGCAAAGCTGTAGAGATTGCGCAGCCAATGAGGCGCGCAACCGCGCGCGGCATCGCGCGAAAATGCCGTGTAGATATAGCGGTCTGCCAGCACCAGGTATCCGCCATGCAGCAGCGGAAGGATCTGTCGCTCGCACCGATCGGCGAAATCCGCCGAGTGCAGCAGCGAAAATGTTGTCGGCGTCAGCAATCGCCGCTGTTTTCCGCGCCGAGTGGCCGATTTTATCAATGGTGATGAATTCCACTCGGTGAAATGGAGGCGGTAACCGCCAATTTCCAGCCACCGCTTCAGCAGGTAGAGCTGTGTGCTCTTTCCGGAACCGTCGGTCCCTTCCACCACCACCAGCGCTCCCGGATACTCACGGCGCAACGACCGCTGTGGGGCAGTGGTCAGGTTCGTGGCTGCAATTGATGTTTTTTCCGCTCTGGGCATTTCCGCCTCTGTCATGATATTGACCGCAAATTATAGCGGAACGCGGAGCCGAGTGGGTTACAATTCAGTGAATTCGTAGGTTCCATGAGTGATTCCGAGCAAAACGCAACCGCGCGCGAAATTGACCCACTTGGTTACCGTCAAGGGGGAGATGTAGAACGCCGAATATGTGCGGCGAAAGTGGTGACGTCGGCATACTTCAGGCCGCAGTCGGTGTTGAAAAGTACGAGGGGGTCGGGTGCCTTGAGCATGCCCGCGGCGAGGAGCTCGCAGCCACAGAGAAGCGGGGTATAATCGTCGCCACCAATGACCTTAGCCTCGGGCATGAAGCTGGGTCCCTACGAAATCATCGCAGCGATTGGCGCCGGCGGAATGGGGGAGGTGTACCGCGCGCGGGACACCCGACTGGGCCGCGACGTGGCCATCAAAGTCCTTCCTCCGTCCTTTTCTGTCGATCCAGACCGTCTGCGGCGATTCGAGCAGGAAGCGCGTGCCGTTGGCGCGCTCAACCACCCCAACATTCTGGCGGTCTACGACATTGGTGCGCAGGATGGCGCGCCATATCTGGTGACGGAGTTATTGGAAGGCGAGACGCTGCGCGAGCGCTTGCAGAATGTCGCATTGCCTTTGCGCAAAGCGCTCCATGTGGCGATTCAAGCGGCGCACGGAATCGCCGCGGCGCATGAAAAAGGCATCGTTCATCGAGACCTGAAGCCGGCGAACATTTTCATCACCAGCGATGGGCGCGTGAAGATTTTGGATTTCGGACTGGCGAAACTGGTGGAGCGCGCTGACGCCAGTCCCAGCGAGACCCGGTCCGTGGGAAGCCCGGCGGCGCAAACGGAAGCCGGCCTGGTGCTGGGGACGGTGGGCTATATGGCGCCGGAGCAGGTGCGCGGGAAGCCCGCCGACGCCCGTACGGATATTTTCGCGCTGGGGACGATTCTCTACGAAATGCTTTCGGGCCAGCGGGCGTTCGAGAAGGATTCTTCGGCCGACACAATGGCGGCGATTCTAAAGGAAGAGCCGCCGGAGCTATCGGGGGAAGGGAAGAAAATCCCGGCCGCCGTTGAGCGAATCGTGCGGCATTGCCTGGAGAAAAATCCCGGGGAGCGATTTCAGTCTGCGCGAGATATGGCGTTCGATCTGGAATCGCTTTCAGGTTCGACAACGAGCGCCAGCGCAAAGACCGCAGCGGCGAAACCGCAATTTACCAAATGGATGCCGGCCGCGACGGTCGCCGCCTTGATCGTATTGATCGGTGCGGGATCATTTTTTGCCGGGCGACTGTCAGACGGCTCCGCGGGCGTCCATGTGCCGAAGTACACGCAAATCAATTTCGAGCAGGAGGCGGTGTTCCGGGCGCGATTTGCGCCGGATGGCGCGACCGTCGTCTACAGCGCGGCGCCGGAAGGAAACGTGCCGCAATTGTTCGTACATCGGACCGATAATCCCGCGCCACAGCCGCTTGGTTCTCCCGGAATGACTCTTCTTTCGATTTCTTCGAAGGGAGAAATGGCCGTGCTTACCGGCGCGCGGTACATCAATCACAACGTATTTACCGGGACACTTGCGCGAATGGATCCAAGCGGCGAAGCACCGCGAGAAATTCTGCAAAATGTGCAGGATGCCGATTGGAGTCCGGATGGAACCGAGTTGGCGGTGATCCGCGACATCAAAGGCAAAAGCCGTCTGGAATATCCGGCTGGAAGGGTGCTATACGAAACGGCGGGCTATGTAAGCGAGCCGCGATTCTCTCCTCGCGGGGATCAAATCGTGTTCTTTGACCATCCTATCCGAGATGACGACCGGGGATCGATTGACGTGGTGGACTTGCGAGGCCACCGGAAGGTGCTGGCGGAAGGTTATGAATCAGTGGAAGGACTGACCTGGGGCAACGATGGCAACTCGGTTTACTTTGGGGCGGCGGGCACCCAGGAATCCACCGGTTTGATACATGCCACGACGCTCGCGGGCAAAACCAGGGAAGTGCTGGCAGGCGCCGAGACTCTCTTTGTATTCGACTGCAACGCACATGGAAATTTCCTGGTGACGGAGAATACACTTGAGTACCGGACCATGGCCCTTGGACCGGGAGCCAAAGAGCCGCGCGACCTTTCCTACCTGGACTCCTCCGGCAATGCAAGAATATCCGCGGACGGCCGGTGGCTGCTATTCTCCGACTATAGCCCGGCGTTTGGAGTGAACTATGCGCTGCTGTTGCGCAAGACGGATGGCTCGCCGGCTGTCCATCTGGGAGAGGGCATTTCTTCGGGTCTTTCTCCGGACAACAAGTGGGCGCTTTCGATTATTCCCAGCTCGCCGATGCAGCTTGTGTTGTATCCGACGGGAGCGGGAGAGAAGCGCGTGCTGGAACGTGGCGCTATTGAGAGTTATGCTAGCGCGGACTTTTTTCCGGATGGAAAGCGCGTGCTGGTCTGCGGGAACGAGGCGGGAAAAGCTGCGCGCTGCTACGGCCAAGATATGGCAGGAGGAGCTCCGCAACCACTTACGCCCGAAGGGATCAACTTTATCGGTCTGGTTTCGGCCGACGGAAAAAAAATTCTCGCCCAAGACGCGTCAGGAAATTACGTGATTTACCTTGTTGGCGGTGGACCGCCTCACGTAGTTCCGGAACTTACGGCGCAAGACACCGCAATTCGCTGGAGTGCTGACGGACACTCCATTCTCACATATCGGCGGGAGAGAATTCCAGCCCAGGTCGAACGCGTGGATGTCGCGACGGGCCGTCGGACGCAAGTTCGCGAGATTGCTCCTGCAAATCTCGCTGGAGTTTTGACCATTAGCGGCATTTCCATCAGCGGCAACGTGGATTCATATGCGTTTTCCTATCTCAGCATTTTGTCGGGGCTCAGTATTGTCGAAGGCGTGAAATAACGTTCGTCGCTTAACCCGATTTCTGCGAACGAATGCGAAGGCCGCATGTTGCTGACGCGGTTCTCATTTTCCACTTCCATTAGGGACTCCCTGCGAGCTGGGGAAATGCGTGCCAAGCATTAAAACGATGGCGCGCCCGGAGGGACTTGAACCCCCAACCCTCTGCTTCGAAGGCAGATGCTCTATCCGGTTGAGCTACGGGCGCGCTGGCTCCATCGATTCTAATAGATTACGCCGGATGCGACCCAAAACGATTTGCTTTACTCGGAAAAGCCCTGGGGTGTACAAGTGTGCTCGTCCAGGGCGGTCAATATGGAAAGTTCAGTCAATTTGATACACAATCCATGCTCGCGACATTCACGCGCGTTCCGCTAGGTATACAAGCCCGCATGCCTTGTTTGTCCACATTCAGTCTCATGGGAATCACATGAATCGACGAATGCCGAATTTTACTCGTGACATCGCGCTTGCCCTGTTCTTGTTCGCGACGTTTCTGGCCGCGGCAGCCGCATTTGCCCAGCAGTCGGCTGAAAAAGACGATTTTCTGCGTCGTGCATTCCTGAAGCACGAGTTCTCTTCTCGACAATTCGGGCCGGCGCGATGGCTCGGCGGCGGCGCGGCTTACACAACGGTCGAGGATTCTTCCGGCATCACGGGAGCGGACGATCTGGTGCGCTACGAAACGGCAACGGGCTCACGCGAATTGGTCGTCGCAGCGCCCGATCTAATTCCATCCGGGGCCACGAAACCGCTCACAATTGAAGATTACGACTGGTCCCCGGACATGAGCCGCCTGCTGATTTACACGAATGCCCAGCGTGTCTGGCGCCAGTATACACGCGGAGATTACTGGCTTTTTGATCGCGGGACCAAGACGCTTCGAAAGCTGGGCGGTGACGCCGCGCCATCCACGCTAATGTTTGCCACCTTCTCTCCGGATGGTACGAAGGTCGCCTATGTGCGCGCGAATAATATTTATGTCCAGGACATTGCAACCAGCGCGATCACGCCGCTCACGCGCGATGGCTCCGACACAATCATCAACGGAACGTCGGACTGGGTGTATGAAGAGGAACTGGACATCCGCAATGCGTATCGCTGGAGTCCCGACGGCAAACGAATCGCATATTGGCAATTTAATACAAGTACGGTTCGGAATTTCGCGCTCATTTACAATGTGGGCGCACCCTACGACGTCGTCACGCATATTCCTTATCCGCAATTCGGCGTGTATCCACTCACGAAGGAAATCCCGTATCCGCAGCCGGGCACGCCGAATTCGCTGGTACGTATCGGAGTCGTTCCGGCGACTGGCGGAGAGACGCGATGGGCGCAGGTAACCGGCGATCCGCAAGCAAGTTACATCGCGCGAATGGATTGGGCGGGGAATTCGGGTTCACTGGTGATCCAGCACCTGAATCGCCGCCAGGACACCGACGATGTCATCTTGGCGGATGCGAACACCGGCGCGGCGATACTCATTCATCGGGAAATCGACTCTGCGTGGGTAGACGTCGTTGACGATCTTAAGTGGCTGCACGGTGGGAAAGATTTCCTTTGGGTGAACGAGAGCGATGGCTGGCGGCACGTCTACCTGATTTCGCGCGACGGCAAGCATCAGACACTTGTTACTCACGGGAGTTTCGACGTGACCTCCGTGGAAGGCGTGGATCCGAGAGAAGAGTGGATCTACTATATCGCATCACCCGAGAACGCGACGCAGCGCTATCTCTATCGCAGCAAGATCGATGGTACCGGCGCTCCTGAACGCGTCACGCCAACGGGCCAGCCTGGCTGGCACTCCTACGACATTTCACCCGATTTTCATTGGGCGCTCCACAGTTACTCGACAATCGAGACGCCACCAGTGGAACAGCTCGTGAGTTTTCCGGATCAGCATGCCGTGCGGACACTTGAAGACAATGCGGCTCTCCGCGCCAAACTGAAAGAGACATTTACTCAACCCGTTGAGTTCTTGAAGGTGAATGTAGGCGGCGTCGTGCTCGATGGATGGATGATCAAGCCGGATGGTTTTGATTCCACAAAAAAATATCCGGTACTTGTTTCCGTGTATGGCGAGCCTGCATTGCAAACCGTCGTGGACCACTGGGGCGGAGAGGGAGAACTGTTCCATCATTTTATCGCGCAGCAGGGCTACGCCGTTGTGAGCGTGGATAACCGCGGCACACCCGCACCTCGCGGCCGCGCATGGAGGAAAATTGTCTACGGATCGGTCGGTGTGCTTTCATCGCAGGAGCAGGCAGCCGCGCTCCGGGAGCTCGAGCGGACATACCCTTTTCTCGATGCTTCACGTGTCGCGGTGTGGGGCTGGAGCGGCGGAGGTTCGAACACGCTCAATCTGATGTTTCGGTCGCCGGATTTATACAAGGTCGGCATGAGTGTCGCCCCTGTGGCGGACCAGCGTCTCTATGACACGATTTACCAGGAGCGTTACATGGGGCTGCCCGCGGACAACGCCAGCGGCTATCAATCAGGGTCACCGATCAACTTTGCCGAAGGGCTACGAGGCCATCTGCTTATCGTTCACAGCCCCGACGACGACAACGTCCACTTCCAGGGAACCGAGTTGCTGATCAACCGTCTCGTCGAACTAGGAAAACCATTCGACTTCATGGAGTATCCGGGTCGCACGCATTCGCTTTCGGAGGGCGAAGGAACTCACTACCATCTCTATTCGCTGCTCGCGCGATATCTCGAAGAGCATCTCCCGCCGGGACCAGCCGCGCAATAGCTTGGTGTAACCCTCACCGGCACGTTTATTTGGGAGGACGTGAAAGGGCCGTTCCCCGGCACGCTGGATTCCACATTGACCGGGCCGCTAAGCGAGGTCTGCTACGTCGCGGGCGCTGACACTGAGCTCTTTGTCAAAGTAGGCACGGGCTCGACCTCGGCCCGTGGGCATCATGCAGTTGCGGAACGTCAATACACAGTAGCGAACGACTGCGGAGTGCCAATGTTACAGAACTGTAATGCACCCCTTTGATTTGGGGTGACTGTTTATGAGCACTTGCGGCCGAACGTCCACAATATTTCGCGAAATGCTGAACGCGCTGCATGCTCGATGTGTCATGCATCCGCCGTTCCCGGCATTTCACCTTGTCTCGCCGTGGCGGCAATTCGCCTACGGCGCACCGTTGCTCGGGATCGTGCATGGCTGCATGCAACGAAAACCCGGCAAGAAGTTTCAATTGGGTGTGGACACTCCAAAACGATGGGAATGTGAATATAGTAGGATAACCAATCCAGCCGCCATTTGAAATCATTGAACTCAGGAGTATTCATTGAGAAATGTGTTTCGCCGTTCGCGCCTTCACCGTGTATAATTCCCGCGGCGTTGGTGAACGCGCACCCGGTCTTGCTGGGGAGTATCGCCGGTTCCCCAATCCGCATGCCAAACCGACAGCATCAGGCCAGGAGACGACGTGAAACCTTCATTGAAAATTCGTTTTGCCAATTATTTACCGTGGACCGTGGTTCGCGCCGCCCTAGCCGCTCTTTGCTTGTTTGTGGCTCTGGCATGCTCGGCGGAAACGGTCTCCGCGCAGACCGGCTACACGGGAATTTTCGGCGGAGGTCCATTCTACAAGAACGCGGCCAACAACATCATCGAAATTGAGAATTCCGGTTTCACCGAAGCCATCGTGTGGAGCGTCGAAGTCAGCAGCATCGGAGACCTCAATTTCAATGGCGAGTTTCCCCTCACGTCTAACGGTGTCTACATCGGCAATCAAACTTATCCCAATTTTCCCGCGCAGATGGCGCAGTTGAAACAGGGTACCGTAAAGCGGGTCACCTTCAGCGTCGGCTCCTCCAACTATGGAGATTGGGAGGACATTACCGCCCTGATTCAGGCCCAGGGCACTGGCCCGAACAGCATTCTCTACAAGGATTTCCAGGCCCTGAAAGCTGCCATCCCCGCGCTCGATGCCATCGATTTCGACGATGAAAACAGCTACAACACTCCTACTACGATTGCGTTCGGCGTGATGCTGGGTCAATTGGGTTATCACGTGGTGCCTGATCCCTATACGAACAGCAGCTATTGGACGAATATCACCGCGCAAATTAACAGTCAACTGTCTGGAACCGTGGACGGCGTCCACTTGCAGGCTTATGCCGGCGGCCAGGGTAACAATCCCTGCGTCGGATGGGATTTTGGCAGCGTTCCTGTCTTCCCCGGTCTGTGGGACAAAAATGATACTCCGGCGCAGGTGCAAACGATAATGACCGGCTGGCATGATCAGTGCGGCATCATCGGCGGGTTCATGTGGATTTACGATGATTTCGTAGGGAATGGCCTCGCCAAACAATATGCCACTGCGATTAATAACGCGGTTAGCTCCAGCGGGTTCACGATTTCCGGCCCCAGCAGCTTGTTCCTCAATCAGAATGCCACGGCTGGCGGTATTATCACGATCACCCCAGAGAACGGATTTGATGGCCAGGTCACGCTTTCTCTTTCGCAACTTCCTAAAGGAGTCAAAGGTGGGTTTAAAGGCCAATCCGACCAGCGAAAAATGGGCTTTGCATCCGGTGCCTCCGCCGCTACCGGACTGTATCCGATTACTGTGACGGCTACATCGGGTGACATCCAGCAAACTTTGACCTTCACGTTAGGTGTCAGCGCCGCTCTCGGTGACACTGGTTTGGGCATGCAGGTAGACCTTTCTTCGGACTTCGATGTTTACGGAATCTATCAGGACGGCAGTAAGTATACGACCGGCGGCCTCGATGGCCTCGGCTATTCTTACTCCGCCAACTTACTCACTGGTTCGCGCGTCCTGAACGGTGTTCTCTTCAGTTTCGGTCCGGCCAATCAACCCGATGCCGTCGCCTGCAGCGGCCAAACGGTTTCTCTGCCACAAGGCCAATATTCTCGCCTGGTTTTGCTGGGAACGGGCGTCAATGGAAATCAAAACGCCGAATCTCTCGTCGTTCACTATATGGACGGTACTAGCAAGCAGGTGTTGCAAAGTTTCAGCGATTGGTACACGCCACAGAACTTTTCCCGCGAATACGAAGGCGTCGCCATGCAATACCGGAATTTCGACGACGGAACCAAGGATAAGCGCACCTTCAACCTATACGGCTATCTCTTCCCGCTGAATCCCGCCAAGGTCGTGCGAAGCATCACTCTGCCCGACGATCCAAACGTGATCATTCTCGCATCGACCTTGTTACCGCTGAAATAAGGCAGGCTGAATCTTTCGGAGGCGACCGTAGGTACAGGTGCCTGCTCAAATACAAGTATCTGGGCAGACAGAAATGATCTTCAATCGCCTCCTTTGATCAAAGGTTTACAGCCGCACGGCTCAGCGCAGGCGAATGTACGGACAGTCTCTATTTGGGACCGTTCGTTTCGGGGGACCTGCCGTTTCCGCTGCAGAATTATCCGTGCGGGACAGTCACGTAGTAACACGTTCCGGCCATGTCCTGCGACGCTGCCTGGAGCTTTGATGTAAACTCTCTCACTCAGCTTGGTACAAAAACTCCGTCACCTCACTGGTGTGCGGAGTCAAATCGCACCTCGCCATCTACGCTTCATTCCGTCAGTACCCGGATTCAAATTTATGGAAGCGGCGTTCGAGCTCCCATTCTTGTCGCGCTCTCTCACTGGACTTCAGGAAGTCCGTGCAGGCCACGGATGGTTTGTCTCCCCCAGTCGCATCATGTGAGCAGGCGGAGATCACGCGAGTGAAAACGTCAGGCTCGCGCCACACGCTGGCCCCGGGCAAAAAGCTATGTTCGATGCTCGTACGTACCATTCGCTTAAGATCTGCGTACTGGAGTCCATAATCCTTGACGGCGTGAATGTATTCGTGAGTGAGATCAGTCCGCGACACACCCTCGTCATCGGTGGAAAGCGCAACAGGAACTCCAAACTCACGATACACCGGGAAGGGATGCTCCTTACCGCTGACACCGAGGATCACTTCATTGCTGGTGAAGTTAATCTCCACCATTATGTGTTTTTCTGCCATCTCTTTCAGTAACTGGTATGGTCTGTCTTCATACATCACATCCGCGCCGTGGCCGATGCGCTCAGCGCCTGCGATCTCGATGGCTAGGCGAATGTGGCAGCAAAGACCTGTCGGTGGAACCAGACCGGGCGCGAGTTCGCCGGCGTGAAGGCTGATATGCACCTGCGGATACAAGCCGTGCAGGAAACCGAAGATCTTCATATGCAATGCATAGTCGGCCATGGATATGCGACCGTCCTCGGGCTGCACAAGATTTATGCCCACCACCCGGTGATCTGCGACAGCCGTCTCGAAGCCCAATAGAGCCTGGGCGAATACGATTTCCCTTGGGGCTGCACGGAGCACTTGGTAAAGATAGCGAATCTGAACTTGGCATCCGGGCGCCTCGTCCGGCTGACCACAGCGCTCGCGCTGTTGACGCACCGCCTCCGCCTGATCGAATCCCGCGCGGGCAACAGGAATGTCATCGCGCAGCCCGCGAGCCAGCAATTCCGTGCGCAATCGGCTCAAGTCATCCAGCCAGCCCACCTCCTTCGCTATGATTCTCGTGTGGTCAAAATTGGGCGTTTCCATCAGCTCTAAATATTGCTCGTTTTGGGAAGCGGCGCGGGTGGCCACCTCATCCAGCCATTCGCCTGTATGGCGGTAATCAGTGCCGGAAAATTTTGAGAATGTGGCAAAAAAATGGTCATGGTTCGTCACTCCGGAGGAGGTCACGAAACCGCGCATGGAAAATGCATTCACCAAGGCATCGTGGAGGTGCTGATCCTCGTAAGCTTGGATCGCTGGCGCCTGGCCTGGGCCGCAGGCCGCTTGCAACCCCGCACCATACGCTTGCGCTTCACCTTTTGTGAAAGAGTTCGTAGCGATGTCTATGCAAAGATGATCATCAACGGCTGCCCGAATCCATGACTCAGCATACACGGCTCCACTCAAATGATTATGCAAATCGCCGCCCTTCGGCATCAGAAAGAGAAAGGCGCGTAGTCTGAGAGGATTCACTTGAGCGCTCGCGAACGCATTGGCCGTGCGCTGCTCGGGGGTTATTTGTCCCGTCGGCGACGGTCCTGCTGGAGCGCCTCGCCCTAAAATCATCACCAGCAAACCAAACGCAGCACCGCAGAGCCCTCGGACGCCCACAATATTACGTATCGACATCTGCTGACTTCTCCTCCTCGGGTCTTCGTATACCGACGGAACTATATTATTGCGGCTTTCCATGGACGCATAAGCAAGGCTTCAGAATTGCTTTACCCCAATTTAGGTGCATGTCGCGTCTGAAGTCCGACCATTCCGGCCACCTTTCTACCCGCTAGGAGGCTGCAAGGTGCGATACACGGGTCAAAGTTTGTTGAGGCCGTCGAGCGCCGCGACCTTATATGCCTCCGCAAGCGTGGGGTAGTTGAAGACTGTATCGCGGAAATATTCGACCGACCCTCCGAAGGCAAGAACCGCCTGGCCGATGTGAATGATTTCGCAAGCGCGCTCGCCGATGGCGTGCACGGCGAGTAGCTTGCGCGACTCACGATGAAACAGGAGCTTCAGCATGCCGGTTTCGTCTCCCAGCATCATGCTTCTGGCCAGTTCTGCATATTTGGCGATTCCCACCTCGTATGGCACTTTATCGGCAGTCAGTGTTTCCTCGGTCGGACCGACCATAGAAATTTCCGGGATGGTGTAGATGCCATACGGGAAAAATGCCGACATGTGCTCGAAGGGAGCGCCGAACATATGGCAACTGGCAAGGCGGCCCTGCTCCATTGAAGTGCTGGCGAGAGCGGGAAAGCCAATGACGTCGCCCGCGGCATAGATATGGGGGACCTCAGTCTGGAAGAATTCGTTCACGCGAAAACGGCCGCGCGAGTCGATCCGCAGGCCAGCAGCTTCCGGGCAGACCTGATCTCCGTTAGCTTGGCGGCCCACGGCGTATAGGAGTGCATCTGTCAGGATGCGCTTGCCGCTTTCAAGCTCGACGAGAACCCGGCCACGCTGTGCGTCAATTCTCACTCCGGTAACTCTTTCGCCGAGGCGAAACGTGGTGCCCATCTGACGCAAATGGTACGAGAGGGCTTCGACAATCTCCCGGTCGACAAAATCGAGCATGACGGGCCGCTGATCGATTAATGTGACTTTCGAACCGAGCGCGGCAAGGAAAGAAGCGTATTCGAGACCTATAACCCCAGCTCCCACGACGATTATCTCTTTGGGGATGCCACCAAGGCCGGACAGATTGTCGGTATCAATGATGCGCTGAGAGTCGAACGGTATGTCAGAATTTTGAGCAGGGCGCGTGCCGCAGGCGATCAGGACTTTTTCACAGCGAAGAGTGAGTGTTTCGGCATCGCTGTGAACATCCACGGTGTGCGGGCCTGAAAACTGCGCCATTCCCTGAAAAACAGTGACTCCATTACGTCGAAGCTGCGCATGAACCACGCTGGTTTCCCGGTCAACGACGGCCTTAACCCGGAACGCAAGGTTTGGGAGCGAGATGTCCCTGCCGCCGCGAAGCCCAAAGCCGTAGAAAGTTCTTACGGTGCTGCCCGTCAGCTGAAAAATTGCTTCCCGGACGCTCTTGCTGGGGATCGTGCCAGTATGTACGCACACACCGCCGAGCATCAGTGCACTGTCAACGATTGCGACCCGCTGGCGCAGTTTCGCGGCGCAGATGGCGGCCTTCTGGCCGGCTGGCCCGCTCCCGATAACGACGAGAGCGAAGTCGAGCGTGCTCATGTGCGCCACATCATATTCTCCGAGAGCAGCCGGCAATTGTTGCCTCGTGGCGGAGCGTTTTGCCGATGCGGATCGTCGTGCTTTCGCATGGCTACTGTTGCCAACCGCCGCCCAGCGAATTGTAGAGTTGCACCATGGCAAGCAATTCGTTGAGCTGCGCCTGTGCGAGCCCCAACTGCGCGGAGAAATAGTTCGTCTCGTTCGTGAGAACTTCCAGATAGCTGGCTGCGCCGCCGCGATAGCGCATGTCCGACAATCGCGCCGCACCTCCAGCGGAACTAGCCAAGAGGGTTGCTTGTTCGCGAAACTCACGAGTCTTGCTGTAAGCGATCAGCGCGTCGGAGACTTCGCGGAAAGCTTCTTGAATTATTTGTTGGTAAACCAAGACGGCTTGCTGTTTCTGCGCCTCCGCGAGCCTTACCGTGGACCGAATCTTTCCGGCGGTAAAGATCGGCTGAGTCAACGCTCCGACGAAGCTCCACATTCCGGCCGGGCCGCTGAAGAGATCCGAGAGGGGCGCGCTCTGGAATCCGCCCTGCGACGTCAGCGTGATTTGCGGGAAATAGGCGGCTCGCGCGACGCCGATCTGCGCGTTGAAGGCAATCAGTTGTTGCTCGGCTTGCTGAATATCAGGCCTTCTCTCAAGCAGGGACGAGGGGAGTCCGGCGGGAATCTCCGGCGGATGTGGCTGCGCAGTCAGGTCCAAACCTCTTTTGACCGGACCTGGGTTTTGCCCGAGCAAAATACTGATGAAATCCTCCTCTTGCTGTATCTGGCGCTCCAGGTCAGGTATTTCGGCGGAAGCCGTATATACAAGTTGCTCTGACTGGTGCACATCCAGCATGGAAACCGCGCCGTGCTGCTCTTGCAGGCTGACGAGGCGGAGTGAATCCCGCCGCGAAGCGAGGGTTTTCCGCGAGATGTCCAGTTCAAGGTCCAGTTCGCGAAGCTGGAAATATGCAGCAGCGACATTGGCGACAATAGTGCTGATAACGGCTCGACGTCCCCACTCAGTGGCCAGCAGATTGGCGCGCGCAGCTTCCGTGGCGCTCCGAAACTGCCCCCAAAAATCAGGTTCCCAGGCGAGAGAGACGGTGACTTGTTCCGCGTTAAGCTCGAAGGCGGGAGCCAGCTTGTTCTGGGCGGTGCGCTGGGCCAGGGCTGAGGCGCCTCCCGTTATTGTTGGAAACTGATCCGCCCGTGTAATGCCCAGTTGTGCCTGGGCCTGGACTACCCGGTTCGCGGCGATACGAACATCATAATTTTGTTCTAAGGCAGTGCGAATCAGGGTTTGGAGGTCTGGGTCTTGAAAAACCTCCCACCATTTGGCTTCGCCCAGTGAAACTTCCTTTGCTGCATCGCTGGTTTCCGCGCGGTACGTTGGAGGTACGTTGAGAGGGGGCTTGGTGTAAGGAGGTCCAACCGTGCAGCTCGAGAGGAGAAAAGCTGCAAGAAATGCAGCAAGACCTCGGATATGGCAATGATAAAGCGAGCGAGCGGGGTTCACGACGGCGAACCTCGCTTCTCGCGATGACTCATGCGTTCGACCACATAGAACGTAACAGGAATCAGGAAAATGCCAATCACCGTAGCCGCTAGTGTTCCGCCGATCACAACAGTTCCGAGAACGCGGCGTGAAACTGCGCCCGCTCCGGTGGCAACCCAGAGAGGGACTGTTCCCAGGATGAAGGCGAAAGCAGTCATTAAAATAGGACGCAATCGGAGCCGGGCGGCGTCCAGAGCGGCGTCCTTGAGAGCCTTTCCCTTTTCATAGTCGGCTTTGGCGAATTCAACAATCAGAATCGCATTCTTCGCGGCTAGGCCAATCAGCATCACGAGTCCGATTTGCGCGTAGACATCGTTTTCCATGTGGCGAAGGAGGAGCGTTGCGAACGCGCCGAAGACGGCGATGGGCACGGCGAGCAAAACGCTGAGAGGAAGCGACCAGCTCTCATACTGCGCAGCCAGGATCAGGAATACGAACAGCGTGGAAAGGCCGAAGATCTGCGCCGGAGAAACACCTTCCGCGGCTTTTTTTTCCTGATAGGACATGCCCAGATAGTCGTAGCCCATGTCAGAGGGCATCGTCTGGGCGAAAACCTCTTCAAGCGCCTGGGTGGCCTGATTGGAGCTGTAACCCGGAGCGGCGCTGCCGTTAATCTGGGCGGAGCGATACTGGTTGTAACGCATAGTGAATTCAGGACCGAGCCGTGACTCGATATGTGTGAGCGTGCTCAGGGGCACCATGCTTCCGGTATTGTTGGCGACATAGAACTCTCCTACATTCTCGGCGCGCGTGCGGGCGGAGCCTTCGGCCTGTACCCAGACCTGCCACTGGCGGCCGAATTCATTGAAATAATTCACCAGAGCGCCGCCCATGAATGCCTGCAATGTCTTATACACATCGCCGAGGTTGACGCCTTCCTGGAGCGCTTTGGCTCGGTCCACATCCACAAATACTTGCGGCACGGTGGGAAGAAATGTCGTGGAAAGGCCGGTAAGTTCCGGACGCTTGCGGGCGGTTTGCAGGAATCGCTGGAGATTTTCGTCGAGATACGCCAAATCCTTGCCGGCACGATCTTCGAGCACAAACGTGAATCCACCGGATGTGCCCACGCCGGGAATGGCGGGCGGCGCAAAACTGAATGCGAGTCCCTCCTTCAGCCTGTAAAGCGCCCCATTGAGCCGGGTAACGATGGCGTTGAATTGCTGGTCAGGAGCTTTGCGTTCGCCCCATGGCTTCAACGTCACGAAAAAAAACGCACTGTACGTGCTTTGCACACCGCTGAGAAGGCTATATCCAACGATGCTCGTATAGGCTTGCACTCCCGGCGTGTCCGCGAGGATAGCCTCCACTTTTTTCGCGGCCTGGTCCGTGCGCTGCAAGGATGCCGCATTGGGCAGTTCCAGCCCGGCGAAGATATAGCCTTGATCCTCCTCGGGAAGGAATGAGGAAGGCGCAATTTTCCCCAGGAAGACAGCTCCGCCGGCGATGACCGCCAGAAACGCAAGGCTGAAGGCGGACTTGCGAATCAGCAGGCCGCAGACCCCCGTATAGTGATCGGTGGCTCTTCCAAACACGCGATTGAACCAGCGAAAGAATGCCGCCAGCGGGCCGCGCCCTGGTTTTTTGGGCCGCAAGAGAAGTGCGGACAATGCGGGGCTCAACGACAGAGCATTAAAAGCGGAGAAAAGGACGGAGACAGCAATGGTCACCGCAAACTGCTGATAAAGACGGCCTGTAATGCCGGGAATGAACGCGGTGGGCACAAACACCGCCGCCAGAATGAGCGCAATGGCGACCACGGGTCCGGAGACCTCCTCCATGGCCTTGAATGCCGCGTCGCGCGGGGTGAGTCCCTGCTCGATGTGATGCTCGACAGCTTCCACGACGACAATAGCATCATCCACCACCAGTCCGATGGCCAGGACCAATCCGAAGAGAGAGAGTGTGTTAATGGAAAATCCGAGCAGCGGAAAGACAATAAACGTCCCGATAAGCGAAACGGGTACGGCGAGAAGCGGGATGAGCGTTGCCCGCCAGCCCTGCAGGAAGATGAAAACAACCAGGATGACGAGCACCAGTGCCTCGACAAGCGTCTTGACGATGTCATGCATGCCTTCCGTAACAGCTAGGGTAGTGTCGAGCGAAACGTCGTAGTCAAGGTCGGAAGGAAATTGCTGCTTGGCTCGCGCCATCAATTTCTTGACGCCATCGGCGGCGGCCAAGGCGTTGGAACCCGGGACCTGGTAGAGAGCAATAACGGCGGCAGGCTTGCCGTTATAGCGGCTGTTGATACTGTAGGTTTGCGCGCCCAATTCAAGGCGAGCGACGTCTTTCAAGCGCAGGATTTTCCCATTGGGCTGGGCCCGGATAATGATCTGACCGAATTCCTCCGGTGAGGCGAGCCGCCCCTGCGCCTGAACTGCGTAGGTGAATTCCTGCCCTGGAGGGACCGGCTCGCTGCCGATTTGGCCCGCCGGATTGACGGCGTTTTGTGTTTGGATGGCCCCGATGATTTCCGGAATCGTCACTCCAAGCTGCGCCAGTTGGTCCGGCCGTATCCAGCAGCGCATGGCATACTGACCCGCGCCGAAAATGGTGACGCTGGCGATGCCCGGGAGCCGGGAAAGCTGGTCGTTTAAGTTAATGTAGGCATAGTTGGCCAGAAAAACGTTGTCATACGTTCCGTGCGGAGAATATATCGAAATCAGCAGTAGGGGCGATGATGTGGACTTCTGGACCGTGACGCCGGACTGAACCACATCGGCTGGTAACTGAGAGTTGGCCTGAAGGGTTCGCATCTGGGCCAATATCTGGTCCGTGTCTGCGTTGGATTTGATGTCGAAACTGACGGTGAGTTGCATCGAGCCGTTGTTGGCGTTAGTGGAATACATGTAGTTCATATTGTCCACGCCGCTCATTTGTTGCTCGATGGGCGTGGCTACGGACTGCTCCACAGTGAGCGCACCCGCGCCCGGATAAAACGCATTCACGGCGATTTGCGGCGGGACAATGTCAGGGAACTGCGCAGTGGGCAGCGTCAGCAGGGCAACCGCGCCCACAATAACCATCAGGATGGAAATCACCATGGCCACGATGGGCCGATTAATAAAGAATTTGGCCACGGGTCAATCGCTTCCAGCGTAAGCTTTGGGAATTACGGGCGAGCCTTCGCGGACTTTTTGAATTCCTTCCGCCACTACCCGATCACCAGGCTTGAGGCCATCCTGGATCACCCAGGAGGAACCGCTGCGCGGGCCGACCGTCACCGGCTGAATGATGACTTTGTTATCGCTCCCCACCACAGCCACTTGATATGTTCCTTGAAGTTCAGTAACCGCGCGTTGTGGAACCAGGAGTGCGCTGTGCAAGGTGTCCACCACGGCCCGCACGCGACCAAATTGCCCCGGGCGCAGGAATCCGCCGGGATTTGGGAAGGTGACCGCAATTCGGATCGTGCCTGTTTTTGGGTCCACTTGGCGGTCAGCGAGAAGGAAAGTGCCACGATGGGCGAAGGTGGCCCCATCTGACAGCACAAGTTCCAGCGGCACTTCGTAAAGAGGCGGCGGGTTTTCCATGGCATCAATGCTGATGAACTTTGCAAGCCGCATGTACTCCGGCTCGCCAATGGAGAAATAGGCCTTGATAGGATCTACCTGAGAGACGGTGGTTAAGATAGTGTCCGGTCCGGCAAGATTTCCAACTTGACCTGCTGCAATTCCCGCGATTCCGTCGATCAAGGAGCGAACTTTTGTGAATCCGAGGTTGAGTTCGGCTTGTTCCACCTGGGCCTGGGCGGATTGCACCATCGCCTTGGCCCCCAACTGGGCTTGTATGTCGTTGTCAAGTTGGCCCTGGGCGATGGCCTTTGCTTCCGCGAGCGGCCTGTCGCGCTGGACATCCTGGGCGGTCTTGCCCTCCTGAGCTTCTGCCTGGGCAAGCTGTCCCTTGGCTTGGTCCAGCGCCGCTACCATGGGGCGCGAGTCAATCTCAAAGAGCACCTGGTCCTTTTTGACGAAGGAGCCTTCCCTATAGTCCTGCCTCAAGAGATAGCCGGAGACACGAGGTTGAATCTGGGCGTTCACAAAACCATCCAGCGTCGCGACCCATTCGCCATAGACAGGAACGTCCTTCTGTGTGACGGTTACCACGTCCACTTGCGGAGGAGGAATTGCCGAAGAGTCAGACGTTTTGCCGCACCCCTGCACAATCATAAGGGGCACTACCATGAGCAGGAATAAAAAGTGCTGCGCAGCCGAACGCCAGTGAACATATCTTCCACGAGCAAGCACAGACTCGCACTTGCCCAGATTCGTGGACATTAATGCCCCCTCCCCCTGAAGCGCCACCAAAAAGCCGGTGCTAAATATACACCTTAAGGACAGGAATGAAAAAGTACACACGGCGCCGGCCAATAGTCCGCCATTCCGAACGCCCGGGCTTCGAATGCCCGGAGTATGCTTTCACGCCGCCGGACATTCGATGACCACATCAATGCCGATGGCGTCCTTAAATGGTTCGACGAATCAATACTCACGAAAGCATGCACGATCGCGATGATGAGAATGGCCAAAGTAATGGGTATGCGTGTCGAATTTTCCATCGTAAATTCGCCGCGTGCGGGGTAGAAGCCATTAAACCTGGGGCCGCAGGTAGCGCGAAAGGGTTAGCGGAGCGTCAGTCACTCGCGTAACCGAAGACGCCGAGGTCGGGGCCATTTCCCTGTACAATACGGGCTTCTGGCATACAAGGGACGTCTGTACCTGATGAAGCCGAACACTACCGGAGGATAGAGCGATGCGCATCGCAAGCGTGGGTCATGCAGTCTTTGCGGCGACCATGGTCGCCCTCGGAATTTTAGGCCTGATCAAAGGCGATTTCGCCGTGATATGGCAGCCGGTACCCGAGGGTCTGCCCGCACGCGAGGTACTGGTCTATCTGTGTGCCTCTATCTCCCTGGCATCCGGCATAGCCCTATTCTGGCGGCGCACAGCCGCCACCGCGGCTCGCGTGTTGCTCGCCTATCTCTTGCTTTGGTTGCTGCTGTTGCGGTTGCCAGGCATCTTCCTCTCGCCCACTGTGGATTTTTGGTGGTCAGCCTGCCAGATCGCGGTGATGGCTGCGGGCGCTTGGGTACTGTATGTCTGGTTCGCCGCTGACTGGGACAAGCGGCACCTCGGTTTCGCCACCGGCGACAGGGGTCTGCGCATCGCCAGGATGCTCTACGGCGTGGCCTTGATCCCCTTCGGCGTGGCCCATTTCCTCTATCTCCAACATACCGCCGAGCTCGTGCCTGGCTGGCTGCCATGGCATGTGGCCTGGGCGTATTTCACCGGCTGTGCCCTCATCGCGGCCGGCGCGGCGGTGCTCATTGGTGTGTGCGCTCGGCTGGCAGCCGCGCTCTCGGCGTTCGAGATCGGTATGTTCCTGCTCCTGGTGTGGGTACCCATCGTGGCGGCAGGCGGTGCCAACGCCTTCCAATGGAGCGAGACCGTCGCCTCTACGGCCTTGACGGCGGGTGCCTGGGTGGTGGCGGATTCCTACCGCGGCATGCCCTGGCTCGCCGTGAACAAACGCTAGCACCCGCGCCACGGCAGAGTGGGACCATGGCCGGACGCGTCCACGCGGTAACACAGCACCGACGGCGTTAGCGTCATCCCCATCACGCCAACCGAAGTGCTTGCTCCGCCGCTGAATTAGGAGCCACTTTGCCGAGGTTGCTCAAACTGTAATAATAACTCTGGCTGTCGGGCCATAGCCTAGTTGCAGCCTTTTGTCCCAGCAAGCGAACAGGCGAAAGCTGGGGATTTTATACCTGGCTTGTTCGCATCACCATCACTGAGGCCTGCTTCAGGTGCGCCTGTGGCACGGAAGAGAAATTTCCGTGAGGAACCGGACAGGTCGCACACCGTCATGATGTGGAAAAATTGTCGACGGGAGAAACGGTGAGACGCTTGATCCTTCCACCACAGGAGTCCTTAGTAGTCGTGCGCCGGCTATTAGCTTCTTGCCGCTAGTCTCCGTGGTGGAACATTTTGATTCAATCGGAAAAAGTTCGCTGGATCATACTGCGACTTAACCGCGACCATGCGGTCCCATCGACCCTGGTAAGCCTCGGGCACGCGATCCTGCTCATCGCCGCTCATAAAATTTACGTAAACACCCCGTTTCATGGCAGGCCGAAGTTTGTTGAAGAGTCCGCGAATCCAAGAAATATTGCCGGCATCAGCGGATGGGTCAGACCAGTTGGCCAGCAAATTGATGATGAAAGGAGCGCTGCGATCGCCAAATGCGGTCTCTTCCGCGGCAATCCGCGCCGCCGCGCCGCCAAGATAGGCAAGTTCAATCTGGGTTTCCGACGAGGGCATGGTCGAAACTGCCTCCACCATGCGATCTATTGTGCCGTCGTCGAGATAGGTGAAGTAACCCGATTTGGTGTAATAGCGACGGCCATGCGGGAAATCGGAATCCGCCATGGTTTGTAAATTCATGAATGACACAATCCTGCTGTTGATAGAGTCCGGATTGCACATGGAAAGCGCGCGCTCCAAATATGGACGCCCGTCGTCAGGATCGCCGCTCCAAACCAAAGAACTCCCGGCCACCGGCCGTCCACGGAGTTCAATGGGCACCTTCTGCGCATGCGGGGCAAGGCGTAAATCAATATTCCACTTCAAGTCGAGCGGCGCTTCGGCCATGAAGTCTCTCCAGCACTGCAGGAGCCGGTGAATGTCCGCCTCGCGAGATAACCCTTCAGCGAGCACAACAGAAGTAAGCGGATGGAGCCTCAACTCAAATTCTGTCACCACCCCGAAGTTACCGCCGCCTCCACGCAAGGCCCAAAATAAATCCGAGTTCTCTTTTGAGTTGGAGCGTACGACGGAACCATCCGCGGTCACCAGAGTGAACCGTTCGACGTTATCGCACGACAATCCGAATCGCCGGGTGAGCCATCCCGTTCCTCCCCCAAGGATTAGTCCGGCGGCTCCCGTGTGAGAGACCACGCCGGACGGAAATACCAAACCTGCTTTTTGCGTTGCGCTATCAATCGATCCCAACAGACAGCCCCCCGCAATTCGCGCCCGGCGGGCTTCAACATCGACGGTGACATGGCGCATTCTCGATAGGTCAATCACCAAGCCGCCCTCGCACGTGCCGAAACCCGCAAGGCTATGCCCTCCACAACGGATCGCGGTAGGAATTCCGATGTCCGACGCGGCTAGGACTGCGCTTTGAACATCGCTTACGTGCCTGCAACGCGCGATGATCCCTGGCGCGCGATCTACCATTCCGTTCCAAATGACACGCGCGTCTTCGTAGCCCCTTTCGCCGGGGCGCAGCAAATCACCCTTAAACCGCGGATGTAGCGAAGAGTATAGTTCTTCGCGGGCTTCGACCATCTTGTGTTCCTCTTCCTGTTCCTGAATGTTTTTTTGTTTACAAATTAAGCTCTTCTAAACGGCCTTTTGCCGTCGGCGTTGCAGGTTCAAGAGTGAGATAACACCCAAAAAAACAGAGAATGCGGGAACCGACCATTGCAATCCGTCCACAAAAAAGGTTGTAACCGCGATCGCAAGCAGTAACAGAATACCGACTACAGTGAAAAGCGGATGGGCCCACAGACGCATGGGCAAACTCAATAGCCTCTCGCGCGTAATGGCTTTACGAAACGAAAGGTGCGTTGTGAGAATCATCAGCCACACGAAAAGCATCCCCGCGAGCGCCATTCCATAAAGCATGAGGAAGGCATTCTTCGGGGTAAAAACAGCCAGAAGAACGGCTGCGATAATTCCCGCGGTTGAAGCCAGCAGCGCGCGATGGGGCACACCGTTGCGGCTCACCTGACCCATCCATTCGGGCGCATAGCCGCTCCGGCCTAGGGAGAAGAGCATTCGGGTGGAAAGGTAAAGGTCGGTATTTACGCTCGATAGTGCAGCCGTGAGCACGACGAAGTTCATGATCCCAGCAGCGAAGGGAATATGTGCCGCGGCGAATGCGATCACAAAAGGGCTGCCGGAAACTGCGGAGGAACTGCTGATCCGGTTCCAGGGAACCATAGTCACCGTGACCGCAATTGCCAATACGTAGAACAAAATAAGCCGCCACACAATGGTCCGCATTGCGCGCGGGATGGAGACTTCCGGATCTTGGGCTTCTCCCGCGGTGACGGCGATAATCTCCACCCCCATATAACTAGTGACAGTTATGGTGAGCGAGAGCCAGACCCCTTTCCAGCCTGCTGGCAAAAATCCGCCGTGCTGAGTTAAGTTTGACAAGCCAATCGGCGTCCGGATACCAATGCCGAGAATCAAAGATATTCCCACAATAATGAAGGCAATAATGGCTGCCACTTTGATCATTGCGAACCAATATTCAAACTCACCCAGGCGGTTGACCTGCATGGAGTTGAGCATCACAAGTGCGGCCGAAACCAGCACCACCCAAATCCATTGCGGAACATTTGGAAACCAAAAAGAAATGTAGATGCCGGCGGCGGTGACTTCAGCGCCAATGGCGATGATCTGTGCCACTCCATAAGTAGCTCGAACCGAAAACCCTGTCCAGGGATTGAGGTACTTCTCGGCATAAGCTCCGAATGCACCGGCGACCGGATGGACGACGGCCATCTCCGCCAGGGAGTAGGATATGATCAGCGCAATACCTGCTCCCAGAAGGTACGAAAGAATGACAGCGGGTCCAGCCTGGCGAATGGTTACGCTGCTTCCCAAAAACAAACCGACACCGATGGCGCCGCCAATGGCCATCATGGTGAGCTGCCTTTGCCCTAAGCGGCGATGTAAGCCTTCTACCTGTGGCGTTGGAGACGTCCCACTGACAAGCGTGGTCTCCACTGCTGAGCGCTGTGGATCAGTCATAACTGCCAACACCGGCAGGATCGAGGACCATAAGATTGATATTTTTTTCCAGAGCTTCCGCGACCGCCTTTACATCATCCATCGTGTTGTAGATGTGAAACGCTATCCGCAAGCCATCGTGACGGTTTGATACAACGATGCCGCTTTCAGCGAGCTTCTGTACCAGTAAGGTTGAATCTTTAGATGACAGTACCAACAGTGGCCCTGTGCTATCACCGGGCGTCTTGACGCGAATGCCCATATCGAGGGCGCAGCTCAACAGCGATTGGGTGAGTCTCTTGATGTGCTCCGCCACATCTTCCATGCCGATCTCCCGCAACAGTTCGAATCCGGGCACTGCCGCGTATAGATTGGGCACGGAAGGGGTGCCTGATTGAAATCTGCGCGCGGTAGGAGACAGATCGATAGTTTGGGAATCGAAGGTGAACGGATTGGTTTGCGCAAACCATCCGGTAAGCGTGGGAACTAGCGATGAAGTGAGTTCTTTGCGCACGTACATGAAAGCAACGCCGGGTGGGCCAAGCAAATACTTGAGGGTTCCGGTTACGAAGAAATCCACGTCCAGAGCCTTCACGTCAATCGGGCGCGTTCCGGAGTCCTGGTAATCATCGAGCATTACGAGAGCACCGGCGCTGTGCGCGATTTTAACAATGGCGTTTACATCGGAACGAAACCCATTCCTGAAACAGACGCGCGTAAGCGGCACGATGCTCGTATTACGGTCTACAAACCGTTCGTAGTTCGTCGCCGGAATGCGGTTGCCTTCCGCGGCCACGAATTGCACCTCAGCGCCTCGAGCACGCTGCGCGAGCCAGACATGGCCCATGGTAGGAAACTCGAACTCACCCAGTACGACTTTATTCCGCTCCCGGAAACTCAGCGCGCTTGCGACGCTATTGATACCCGCCGAGACACTGGTCACGATGGCAACCTCATCCGGACTGGCGTTGATGAATTGCGCAAAGGCGGTTCGGGCCGCCTCATAACGGCTCACCCATAACTCCCACGGCGAGCCTTGCTCGTGCCAACTCGCGATGAAGTCCTCCAGGCCGCGCTGCACGGCATCTGACAGCGCTCCCTGGGAGCAACTATTGAGATAAATTTTGCGTTGGAAGATAGGGAAGCGAGAGCGAATCTTCTGGGCTTGCTTGTCGGTCAGCATGGAAGGTTTTCGTGTCCTCTGATATGAATCGTTACGCCGTGATTTCAGTGCGGTTGAGTCAGTTGCTCGTGATCTCGGCCAGCGCGCTTCCGAACCGGCGCACCTCTTCCGAGGTGTTGTAGTGGACCAATGACGCTCTGACTGCACCAGTCTCGTTGGCAAGCCCCAGTCGCTTCATAAGTCGCGGTGAATACATGTGGCCATCGCGCACACCGATATTCTTTGTCGCCAGCTCTTCGGTGACTTTTGCCGGCGGAATATTCGGCAAATTGAAGCAGAATGTCGGGACTCGTTCAGAGATCTGTTTTTTATCCGCGACGCCATAGATGATTGCGCCACAATCGTTCAGCACACGAAGCATCTCGAGCGAAAGCCCCTCTTCGTATGCTCGGATCGCATCAAACGCGCGTCGCAGAGCGGCCCGTCTCGATGCCGATTTCCCTGTTCCATCGTTTTCGATCATGCTTCTGCCTAGGGTTTCCAAATAACGTACCGCGGCATCCATTCCGGCCATATTTTCGTAGATAAGAGTGCCCGCTTCAATTTTTCCGGGCGGCTCGTTGGCAATGAAATCCTCACGAAAGGTGGGCAACTCCTGGAGCAGCTCGTGGCGTCCCCAAAGGAATCCCATGTGAGGAGCGAAAATTTTGTAACCCGAACACACCAGGTAATCGCAATCAAAAGCCTGCACATCGATTAATCCATGAGGGCCGTAATGCACGGAATCGATAAAAATTTCAGCCCCGGCCGCGTGTGCCACTCTCGCCGCCGCCGCGACATCCACAATCGAGCCGGTGGCATTCGAAGTAAGCGTACACGCCACCACACGCGTCGTGGGAGATACCAGAGCAATGAGGTCGTCAACATGCAGATTTCTGTCGTCCCTTGTCTTCCACCAACGGATTTGCGCTCCGTTCCGTTCCAACGCCATCCACGTGGCCACATTCGCTTCATGGTCCATATCGGTTACGACGATCTCGGTCCGCTTGCCCAGCGTCTGTCCGATCGCCAAACTCACCAAACGAATGAAGGAAGTTGCATTCATGCCAAACGCGATTTCGCTGGCATGGCGTGCGTTTACCAGGTCAGCGACACTGTCCCGTGCACGGGAAATCGTTGCGTCCACTTCCATACTTTTTGCATAGCGTCCGCCCCGCTGCACGTTGCACTCAAGAAGATGATGATTTACCGCGTCCAGCACGATTTGCGGAATCTGCGCACCCGCTGCGTTATCGAAAAAGATAAATTCCGCAGGCCGACTCAGCGCGGGGAAGGCAGCCCGAACGGTTTCAATGGGAAAGTTTGCATTCGATTGGGGCGGGATTTCGGGGTTGAGAACAGCTTGAGACTTGGCCTCCAAGTTTTGCTCCTGGGCGCATCTGAAAAAACAGAACTGAAATCTTGTGGAACGAGCAACGCCAAACCTATACCCTGCTGCAAATGACTGTCAAGTAACCAATTTTTACCTTTGCGGGCTGGACTGCGTTCTTGCGATCAGTCCGCGCTTCTGCCCGGAGCGGAAACTTCACGCGTGGCCGGAATTATAGCGAGTGACAAGGATGGAATTTCGGCACACTAAAACGATTGCACTCGGAAGGCGGCCAGGCGTATGCTGGCGGCAAACCGAGGTTGATGGCAGGCATTTCGATTTAAGGTGCGTGGATGCTGAAAATGTAAATTTCTGACGCCGGACAAAAGGAGAATTATCATGCGGAGATTAATTGTATCTTTGCTAACAATCGTGGCGCTTGTGTCGGTTGTGAATGTTGTTTGTCATGCCCAGTCATCGCCCTTGTTGACGCGCCATGTGCGTGAAGTGACTCAAAATGGACAGGCGGAGTTTGTCGGGCACCTCCCGGCAACCCAGTCCATGCGCCTTGTGCTTGTGCTGCCGCTTCGCAATCAGGCAGTACTAGATGATTTCCTGAAGGAAGTCTATGATCCTGCCAGCGCGTCCTACCGCCAGTTCCTCACTGTGGAAGAATTCACCGCGAAGTTTGGTCCCAGCCGGCAGGATTATGAGACGGTGATTCGCTTTGCGAAAGCACACGGGTTTACGGTGGTTGGCACGTCCAGCAATCGCCTGAACGTGGATGTGACGGGATCTGTGGCGAGCATCGAGGACGCCTTCCATCTGGCCATGAACGTCTATCGCGACCCCACCCATGGGCGCACCTTCTACGCTCCCGACCGGGAGCCCACGCCGGATTTGACGGCCCAACTGTGGCACATCACTGGCCTGGACGATTATTCAATACCGCAACCCGCCATCGTGCGTAGAGACCAGCGCGTGAAGCCTCCTGCCAGTACGGGCTCCTGTCCTTCCGCCTCCTTCTGCGGCAGCGACATGAGGGCGGCATATTACCAGGGAACGGCTCTCACCGGCAGCGGCCAGTCGCTGGGGCTGCTGGAGTATTACGGTACCGATTTGGCCGACTTAAACACGTACTATGCAAACGCGCACCAAACGAACAATGTTCCTATAACCCTCCTCTCCACGGACGGAACGTCCACGTCCTGCCTCTATTCAAATGGCTGTGATGACACTGAACAGACCCTGGACATGACTCAGGCGTTGGGCATGGCTCCGGGCATGTCCAGCCTGGTGATGTATGTGGGATCTACCGATTCCGCCATTTTCAACGCAATGGCTACGGCCCAACCGCTTAACGCGCAACTGAGCTCTTCGTGGACCTGGTACCCGGCGGACCCCAACACAGACAACCCATACTTCGAGGAGTTTGCGGCGCAGGGTCAGAATTTGTTTCAAGCAGCCGGTGATAGCGGCAAGTGGTCGTCGTCTTCCGAGATTTATCCGGCGGACGATGTGTATCTGACGTCGGTCGGCGGGACGGACTTAGACACAAGCAGCGCGGGCGGATCCTGGAGTTCGGAGACCGCCTGGTCCGACGGTGGCGGCGGTATTTCGCCCGATAAGTTTGCGATTCCCTCCTGGCAAACGGCTGCGGCCAGTGGTTGTTCCGCGTGCTCCAAAACTTATCGCAACGGCCCCGATGTTTCGGCAAACGCAAATTTTACGTTTTACGTTTGCGCCGACCAAACTACCTGCACTGCCAATGAATATGGCGGGACCAGTTTTGCAGCGCCCATGTGGGCGGGCTACCTGGCTCTTGCCAATCAACAAGCAGTCGCTAACGGCGAAAAAACGCTCGGCTTCATCAATCCGACCCTTTATGCGATTGGCTTGGGCTCGATCTACGACACCAATTTTCACGACATTACCAGCGGCAGCAATGGCTATTCGGCAACGGTCGGCTATGACTTGGCGACCGGCTGGGGGAGCCCGAACGGGAGTAGCTTGATCAACTCACTTGTCGGGAACGCAGGTCCTGGCTTCACCCTTTCGGCCTCGCCGTCTTCGCTCTCCGTGGCCCAGGGCAGTTCGGGAACTTCCACCATTACCAGCTCGGTGACGGGGGGCTTTGACGGAGTCATTTCCTTGTCGGCGACCGGCCAGCCAACGGGCTTGACCGTAGGTTTCAACCCAACCTCAATTACCGGGGCTGGGAGTTCCACCATGACGATGACGGTGGCCTCATCCACAGTTCCCGGTACATATCCCATTACTGTGACGGGAGTCTCCGGCAGCATTACCGAAACCACCACGGTGTCCGTGACAGTGACTGGGACCAATCCTAATTTCGCGATCAGCGCATCGCCCACAACGATTAGCGTCGATAGGGGCAGCTCCGGCAACTCCACGATCACCACGACCATTTCCGGCGGCTTCAATTCGGCAATTACCTTGTCTGCTTCGGGACAGGGAAGCTCTCAAACAGTGACTTTCAGTCTTAACCCGATACCAGCGCCGGGATCGGGGTCATCAACCATGACAGTCAAGGTGGGTCGGAACGCCACGCTCGGAGACCACACGATTACGATTACGGGCAAGGGCGCAGGAGTGACGCATACGACTACAGTCATTCTCGATGTCCTTAGGTAGTGGTGCTGCCAGTATAATGTTTGCTGCAGGCTGCCTCCGCAGCCAGCGACTACAAGCCCGGACCGCTAAGGTCCGGGCTTTTTTTATCACCAATATCTGTCTCTCGCCAAGAATCCGTACTGCCCATGTCCACTCGCGGGCACGAGCATCCGATTGTTATTTATTGGTCGCTTGCGTTGCAAGAATAGGGACAACATCTTCGAGAAATGAACATGGCAAAATAGGAAAGGCTGCGGCCAAAAGCGTCAAGAGCGCTTTGCATCGTGAGAAAAAAGGAACTCTAAGGAGCGGAAAAGGAGGTAAGGTGGCACCGTAAAGAGCCGTAGGCAAGCCATTGCCATTGGCCTATCGGAAGCACGTAAAAAAGCGCGAGGGTTCCAAAGAATAAATCGAGCTAGCTAGAAAGGCTGGGCGCGATACTCCAGTTGTGCAAGCTAAAGCTAATGGGATTCGATTCGCCTCAACCTATGTAGTCGCTGAAAACTTTCTGGTGTGTCCCCTGTCTTTTTTGGAGCAAAAGGATTTTATCTTCCGACAGGAAGCGACGCGGAGTGTGTGAGACGAAACTCCAGTAACGTCTCACTTGGGATGGAAATTTGTTTGCCCTTGCCGGCTGCGCTGAGGGCGGTTCCGCCGGCTGCACCCGCCAGAACTCCAATGCCCGCGCCTTTACCGCCCCCTGCCAATCCTCCAATGAGTGCGCCGAGACCGGCACCGCCAACAATTTTTTTTGCGGTATTTGATCCCTGTCCTCCTCCTTCGATTTGGTAGGTGTTGGAAACCAGGGGATAAGCGGTGCCGTTGATGAGGATGTCGGTCAATTCCAGCGTCAGCTCAGCTCCCCCTGCCATGCGTCCGGCGGACTTGGCGGAGACAAGCTGACCGTAAACCGTGGTGCCTCGCGGAGCTACTACCATATCGTTGGCGACCAGATTGGTTTCCAGTGTCGCAGTGAAGCGCGTGCCTGCCTTTTGTTTCTTGGAATCGATCGAATCTGTCGTGCGGATCAGGACACGGGTTCCCGCCGGCACCTGCGCGCGCCTGCCGCTTTGCGCGCCATTGGCCGCGACGACTGTATCGGCCGTCGTAAAATCCAGGGGAGTGCCTGCGCTTGTACGGATGACTAATCCCATGAGCAAAGCTGCGATGCAAAGAGCTACATTGCGCATTTTCTCTGCCTCCTTCCTTGGATTTACAACCTCTGCCCGGCCAGCGGCAAAGAAGAATCAATTTGCAGGTCAATGATCAAGAGCAACTGATGCTCCACCTGAACGAAGCGCGCTGCCGTAACAGCGCCCAGTGCGTTCTTTACCTGGCCATAATACTGGACCAAAAGCTCAGAGCGTTGCTTCTGATATTCAGCGGCCTTTTGCATAAGCGCATCGGCCTGATCGTCGGTGAGGTCATTATATTCGCGCGCATATTCCTGGATATTGGCCACGCGAGTATCGTTCAGCTTTTCCAGCGCGGCCTCATACTCCGCGTAAATGGGCCAGAACTTCGCCGCATCACCGGCGCTGAGTTGCATCATCGCTCCCGTGATTTCGGTTGTCTGCTGACGCACATCGGAGCGCAGCAGTTGGATGTATTCCTCGATATTCGCTTTCTGTGTGCTCATACCCGGTGATTTGGGCGCCGACTTTTCCGTCTTTGCGGGCGGCGCCGTTTGCTGCGCCCATACTGCCGGGCCAAAAAACATGAATGCGAGAACGGGGATCAAGCCTGCGATCAGTTTTCTCACTGCTCCTCCTCTATGAACTCAGCGGCAAACAGTCGCAATTGTGCCACGACAATCATCCTTGTGCCAAGAAATGAATTCTAATGGCGTGCCGGTTCAGACCCAAGAAAACCTCTTTCGTCGCAATTAGAGGAGCACGATGCCGTGCCCGTTCGCTGTAAACGGGTGGGCTCCCGGCAAACATTATGAGGAATTCGACCGAACTGATGGTTAAATGATCAGCTTCCTTCGACGGTCTCCTCTGGAATTTTGGTACGGGGCTTGAATCTCAGCTTCGCCCAGACTTGAAAAGAATGGCATCCGAGCGCCATCTGAGGCGAACTGATTTCCCAGGCAATATTGCTCAGGGCGGGAAATACTATCTTAAGCCGCGAATGCCTGTCAGACGTCACGCACATATATAAGGCTCGCGTCGGGTGGCGCCGGATTCGTCTACGGCAGACGCTGCAATGGCAAAAGTCTGCTCATGTCGAAAAAGCCTGACTAACGCCTTCCGGCGAAGCGGTTTCCGCCGCCCCAGTTGCGGTTTCCCCCACCCCAACTGCGCCCAGCGCCGCCCCGATCACCGCTGCTAAACTGGGAAAACCGCTGGCTTTGCTCAGTGCCCCGCTGGCGATTTTGCTGTTCCTGACTCAAATCATTCCGCGAAGAGCCATTGTTGGCGCGCGGCTGTGCGTTCGAAGTTGGGTTATCATCGGAATGCTGCTGGACGTCTTGCGAAGCTCGCGGCTGGTTATTCGAAGCTGAGGACACGTTATCACCGGCATGCGATTGATTATTCTGATCTGACTTCAAATTAGAGTCGTTGGGCGGCTGGACGGCATTCCAACTTCCATTATCATATTTCTGCCAACCAGAGCCGGTGTTCTTATAGACATTGCCGTCATGACCGGCGTACATGTCATTGTTCGCTGTCTTTCCAAAAGCGGAGCTCCCGTTGGCCGTACTAACGGCTCCCCCCTTCGCTCCCGTCGTTGAATGGAAACTAGCTTCTGAGCCGTTGGCATTCGTTTGGTGCTGGGTGTTTACCGTGGTTCCGTTCTTGCTGACGACGGACTGGCCCCATGATCCATAGGCATTCGTAGTTTGATGTGTTGCGGCATACGCACCGGTATATGGGTTGTAGGCTTGGCCTGCAGTCTGCTTGCCGTATGGTGTGTTAACTGTGCCGCCACGAGCGTACGTGCCGGTATAGGGGTTATATGATGTTGCCCAGTGGGCGCTGCCATAGGGCCCGTATGCGGCTCCCGCATATCCATATGCGCCGGTATATGTATTGTAGGTATGCCAGCCATATGTAACTGCGTAAGGGCAATACCATCCGTTATAGATGTATGGAGGATAGTAAAAACCGGTACCCCAAGTCACAACAGCTCCGAATGTTGCCCCCATCACAAACATTCCCACGTACCCTGATGTATAGCTGGCAAAAACGAATCCTCCCGGCGCGATGGTCTGTGTAACATAGGTTACATTGTAGACAGGCGAGTTGGGCGGAATGGTGTAGATGACCTGAGGAACCACGTTAGCGATCTGCCAGGGGCCCATCGGATTGAACGAATTGAACCAGACGCCCTGATAGCAAACGTAGTATTGGAGGCCGACCTGGATAACTCTGTTCTGGGTATTCGCTGCGTATAGCATGGTAGTGCCGTCGATGGGCACGAATTGAGGCTGGCCCACGTAAACTACCTTCACCTGTTCTGCCGCCTGCGCGGAATTGATTTTGACCGTTGTCGGAATGCGGGCAATCAGTACGGCATCTTCGGCTTCGGGTGTTCCCGGCACGGAGGCCAATACTACGCTTTCCGGACTGTTCGGCGGAATGCGTCTGAAATCCGAAGGCAGACTATTCGTTGCAAATGCCCATTGTCCTTGTGTGCCGACGCTGGTAAACCAACGGCCGGACGTGAGGTAGTATAAGGCGCCAGTCGGTGTGTATTCGAACACAGTACTCTGGGTGTTCGAGGCGGATGCCAGTTGCGTGCCCGGAATCGCATTCCACACCGGCGAGCCATTGAATACAATTATCTCGGCTGGAGTGGCACTGTAATACACCGTCGGGACTGCTGAGGCGCTACCTGGCGGCGGTGGTATGAATGGCTTCAAGTTCGCAAAATTTGTGTCCTCTGCGACTTCGGACATATGGCGAGGCAGCTTTTCCGTTGCCGTCCATGGGCCTTTGATGTCGCTGCCTTTCATCCAGCCATTGCCATTGAACAAGTAATATGTGTCATCGTCGGTGAACAGAGGCCAATTGGCATTCACGACAAACTTCAATTTGGATCCCTTAATGGGCGCGAATGTGGGTGTGCCGTTCACAAAAAGAAGGATGGCCGATCGCATGCTGATAAAGATGGTCGGCGGATCATTGTTAACAGCCACTATTGTTGGAGCCTCCTCCTTTTTAACACTGGCTGCCAATCTGTCGAGCGAAATCGTCGTGGTGAATGAAGGCCGGAGAAAACTTCTCAATAAATGGTCCATTTGCGTTGTAGTGACTGCATCGAGCGTGGGGAAATAGATTCCCGTAATCTGCGGGGAATCGAGAAACACAGTGTGGTCGTCCATGTTGACGGACGAGCGCAACTGCGCGACCACCACGCCGACGTGAGCCGTGCCGCCTGCCGGGGTCAGGGAGAATGCCATGCGAACATCAATCAACTTATAATCCTTCCAGTCGTCTACCTGTGGCTGGTAAAGGACCACTGTTCCGGAGGATTTCACTACCTGGCGCGGCCAGCCTTGATCCTGCGCATTGGCAGGCATTCCACAAATCAAAATTGCCGCAATCACAGTGAATAGATAAACGCCTAGTTTGTATCGCTCGATTCTTCGCATTTGACCAGCTCCTGTCCTATGCAAGTGGAAGCCTGATACTCCCAATGGTATACTCAACGCTACTCGTTGCTCTTCCGTGGGTAATCCTTGGAACGTTTAGCAATGCTTCTTTGAGGCTTGTCGATGTTCTTCTGGGCATTGTTGTCGGAAATAGCTCCAAACGATAATTCCCCGCCAGATCACTTGCGCAGCACGGAAGTCGGACATTTGCACAATCAAGTTGCTAATGTCTTCAGTTTCAGGATCGATTCCGGCCATTCCACCTCCGAACCGCCAGCCGCCAATACCGTTGATTACCCGGATCGCTGCTATCGCATGCCCATGCCATAGGTAACGATGAGATCCGGATTCTGGTCACGGTTCACTTTTTGGACGAGGGCTGTTCCGCCAAGCCATTGGAAATCTCCTCCCTACGCCCCATCCAAATGTTAAAGCCGAGATATCGTAGGCCGATTGTTGCCTCTTCGCAATGACTTTTTCAGCACATCTGTTATTTCGCGCCATGAGCGAACGCCCGGCGAAAATTGCCTGCTCCGAACAGGTGCTCCTTGCCACTCGCGATGTCGAACGCATCGGCACCACTGCACCAACGTTGCCGAGGATATCTTCTTCTGGGTAAAAGGGTTAGACGTGCGCCACGGCCGCGCCATTCGCGTCGGCGCGGGCCCTGGACCGCTGCTGTAACACGATTTTAACATTCTTGTCACGGAATATTTACGCCCTCTCGCTTACTCTGCTGGTCCGAGGCTCTGCAAGCTTTCCGGTTTGGTCTGTCTTGTGCTTGTAATCTGAGGCTGGCACACACTGGCGGACTATAAAGCTCGAAGGATACCCCGGCCGGGTCAGCAAATCTTCTGGGTAAAGAGACATTGAATTGGGCAAATTGAACGGAGGTGCGCGGTGAAAAAGGCAATTTCAGGAATTGGACTGTCCGTGTTGTTGGTGCTCTTGGCCGCACTTTCCATCACGGCTGCACCTCGGCATAACCCGTCGCCCGCGGACACAATTCTCCTCAACGCGGCGGGCGCCACGTTCCCATACCCCATTTATTCAAAATGGTTTGATGTCTATCACCAGAAATATCCCAACATCCAGATTAATTACCAATCAATTGGCTCCGGCGGAGGCATTCGTCAGGTTCTCGCGGGCACGGTGGACTTTGGCGCGTCCGACGGCCCCATGACTGACGAGCAAATCGCCCAGGCCAAGATGAAGATTCTGCATTTTCCCACCGTACTCGGCGCGGATGTCCCCACCTACAACCTTCCCGGCCTGAATGTCGAATTGAATTTCACGCGCAACGCGCTCGTCGATATTTTCCTCGGCAAAATCACCAAGTGGAACGATCCGCAAATTGCCTCCGCCAATCCCGGCGTGAATCTTCCCGCGAAGGACATTGTCGTCGTCCATCGCTCGGACGGCAGCGGCACCACCTACATCTGGGTGGATTTTCTCTCCAAGTCCAGTCAGGAATGGTCCTCGAAAGTCGGCAAAGCTACTTCCGTGAACTGGCCAGTGGGACTGGGTGGAAAGGGCAATGAGGGTGTTTCCGGCTTGGTTCAGCAAACGCCGTATGCATTGGGCTATCTTGAACTGATCTATGCGGTTCAAAATCATCTGCCCTACGGGAAAGTCCAAAATCCTGCGGGACAATACATCAAGGCTGATCTGGCCTCCGTAACAGCTGCCGCAGCCGGCGCTGCCAAGAATATGCCTGACGATTTCCGGATTTCCATTACCAATGCTCCCGGCGCCACCGCATACCCGATCTCCAGCTTCACCTGGCTTCTAATCCCCTCCAAGATTGCTGACCCTGCCAAGCGCGACGCCATCAAGGGTTTCCTCAAGTGGATGTTGACGGATGGCCAAGGCTACAATGAGGGGCTTTCTTATGCTAAGTTGCCCCAGTCCGTCGTGGCAAAAGAAATGAAAACCATTGCGCTGATCCAGTAATCGGATGGCCTCCCACCCCCAAATCGTTGACGGGCGGGGACGCCTGCGAAGTCCCGCCGCGTTCCTTCGCCGGTTGAGTAATGGCGATGCCATCGCCCACTTCATCACCCTCACCTTCGCGGCCACAATCCTGCTGATCACCAGCCTTTTGGTCTACGAATTGTGGATCAATTCGCGCCTTCCCCGGCACGCATTCGGCTGGCGCTTTCTTTTCACTTCCGTTTGGGATCCCGTCTTCGGGCATTTCGGCGCACTGCCCTTTGTTTACGGCACGCTGGTTACTTCGGCGGTGGCCCTGATCATTGCCGTGCCGCTCGGTCTGGGTGCGGCGATTTTCTTGGCGGAGATGGCGCCGCGCGGCCTCTCGGATATTCTCGCCTTTCTGATCGAGCTTTTGGCCGCCGTGCCCAGCGTAATTTACGGCTTGCTGGGAATCTTCATCGTCGTTCCGCTTGTCCGTGATTATGTCGGTCCGTTTCTCAAGTCCACGCTCGGGTTTCTTCCGCTTTTCCGCGGCCCCTGCTATGGAGTGGGGTTTCTCACCGCCGGTATCATCCTCGCGGTGATGATTATTCCCTTCATCATTTCGGTTTCCCGCGAAGTTCTTCTCTCGGTGCCCCCGGATCAGCGCGAAGCTTCGCTTTCCCTGGGCGCAACGCGCTGGGAAGCCACATGGAAGGCCGTGGTTCCGTTTGCCCGCACCGGCATACTCGGTTCAATTTTCTTGGCCTTAGCGCGCGCTCTCGGAGAAACCATGGCCGTCACCATGGTGATCGGCAACGATCCGAAAATCAGCGCCTCGCTTCTGGCCCCGGGATATTCCATCGCCGCCGTTATTGCCAACGAATTCACCGAAGCCTCCGGCGACCTCTATCTGCAATCTCTGATCGAGCTGGGGCTGGTTCTTTTCCTTCTCACTTTCATCCTGAACGGCCTTGCCCGAATTTTAATTGCCGCCACGGAAACTAAGGGGATGGCCTCGGAATGACGCTCCATCTTCGCTGGCGGAAATTCGTCAATCTCCTGATGCTGGGACTGACCGGCGTTTGCGTCACCGTGGCCGTTTCCGCGCTGCTGATCATTCTCGGCTATCTGGTCATCCACGGCGCGCGTTCGCTAAACTGGAATTTTTTTACCAAGCTTCCCAAACCCGTAGGTGAGACCGGCGGCGGCATGGCCAACGCCATCATCGGCAGCGCCAAGCTGATCCTGTTGGCATCCTGCATCGGCATTCCCATCGGCTGCATCGGCGGAATTTATCTGGCGGAATTCGGCGGCAAGACTTTCTCTTTTCTGGTTCGTTACACCACCGACCTTCTCAACGGCGTCCCTTCCATCGTCATTGGGATATTTGCCTACACCGTGGTCGTGCTGCCCATGCAACATTTTTCCGCTCTGGCGGGTGGCTTCGCGCTGGGCATTATGATGATTCCCATCGCCGTCCGCAGCACCGAGGAATTTCTTCGCGCCATACCGCGCAGCTTGCGCGAAGGCTCAGTGGCCTTGGGTGCAAGTAAGTGGAAAACCATCGTCCGAGTCGTGGTTCCCGCGGCCATCGGCGGCATCACCACCGGCATTATGCTGGATATCGCGCGCGTGGCTGGCGAAACCGCCCCGCTGCTTTTCACCGCCTTCAGCAATCGTTATTGGAGTCCCGGATGGAACCAGCCGACAGCTTCTCTACCCGTGATGATCTATACCTATGCCATCGCGCCTTACGAGGACTGGCATCGCCAGGCCTGGGCAGCGGCATTGGTCCTCCTGGCGTTGGTGCTGCTGACCAACATTGTGGCGCGCCTGGTTCTCTATTCCCGCCGCGGGTCGGTGTCAAGGTAAAATGGTGGGTACAATGACTTCGCACGTAAATCCCCCGGTGATCACCACCGCCGCCAGGACGAACGACCCCTTCGCGGGTGCCGTGCTAAAAGACATTGCGAACGAGCAGCTTCGTTTCCACGTCGCGGGATTGAATTTTTTCTACGGCGCGAAGCAATCCCTTTTCGACGTGAACCTGGAAATTCCCGCCAACTGCATCACTGCGCTGATCGGACCCTCCGGCTGCGGCAAGTCTACATTTTTGCGCACCCTAAACCGCATGCAGGAAACCGTGCGCCACACGCGGGTCGAAGGGACGGTTCTGCTTGACGGACAAGATATTTTCGATATGGATGTGGTGCGTTTGCGTCGCCGCGTGGGCATGGTTTTTCAGCGCCCGAATCCGTTCCCGAAATCGATCTTCGAAAATGTCGCCTACGGCCTGCGCATCAACGGTTTCCGCGGCAAGTTGGCCGACCGCGTCGAACACAGCCTGCACCGCGCGGCTCTGTGGGATGAAGTGAAAGACGTGTTGCACAAGTCCGCGTACGCCCTTTCCGGCGGCCAGCAGCAACGCCTGTGCATCGCGCGTGCCCTGGCGGTAGACCCGGAAGTGCTTCTTCTCGACGAGCCGTGCTCCGCGCTGGATCCCATCAGCACCGCCAAGATCGAGGAATTGATGCTGCAACTGCGCTCCGCCTGCACCGTGGTGATCGTCACCCACAATATGCAGCAGGCCGCTCGCGTCAGCGACGTGGCCGCGTTCCTTTTGGAAGGAAGAGTTGTCGAATGCCGGCCGACCGCGCAGCTTTTCACCACCCCTTCGGACCCGCGCACCGAGGCTTATATCACCGGACGCTTCGGCTAGGAGCTAATTCGTGGAACGTCATTTCGAACAGGAATTCGAGGAACTTCAACAGCGCCTGCTCTGGATGGGCAGCCTCGCGGAGCGCTCCGTGCATCAGGCCGTCCATGCCGTCCTGGAAGCCGATCAGGCTTTGTCGGATGCCGTGATCGCGGAGGAAAACTCCATCAACGAGCTGCAAATCGAGATGGATGACCGCGTCACGCGTCTCCTCGCGCTCCAGCAGCCCATGGCCGCGGACCTGCGCTTTCTCATCGGAGTCTCGCGCATCAATAGCGATCTCGAGCGCATCGGCGACCAGGCCGTCAACATCGCCCAGTCCGCGATGCGTATCCTCCGCCATCCCCAGGTGAAACCTTACGTGGACCTGCCGCGCATGAGCGGCCTCGCCGAAAGCATGGTCCGCGACAGCCTTAACGCCCTCGTCCAGCGCAATGTGGACCTGGCCAACACCGTCATGAGCCGCGACGACGAAGTGGACCGCCTGCGCGATCAAATGTTCCGCGAGCTGCTCACCTACATGATGGAAAATTCCGCCGTGGTCTTCCCGGCCTTCGAGCTGGTGCTGGTCGCAAAAAACCTTGAACGCATCGGCGACCATGCCACCAACATTGCTGAAGACGTAATCTACATCGTGGTCGGCCGCGACGTCCGCCACCCCGCCCTCGACCGCCGCTGAAGCCTAATATCCAGGGCCGCTGGGATACGTCGGCAAATCCGGTGGCCGCGCGGGCAGCGTCCTGGGATGCTCGCGAATCTGCTGCATCACCACGTCGATGGCTTTTTCAAGCTGCGGATCATGTCCCGCCATCACCTGGTCGGGAGTATTGTCCACGACGATATCCGGTTCCACGCCGCGATTTTCCACGATCCAGTGGCTATCCAGCCCATACAATGCAAATTCGGGCCGTGTTACGTAGCCGCCGTCAATCAGCGGAATATAGCCGCGAATGCCCCGCACTCCGCCCCACGTGCGCATGCCGATGAGCGAACCCAGCTTGTAATATTTGAAGTAGTACGAAAAAATGTCGCCGTCCGACGCGGCATATTCATTCGTGATTGCCGCCATCGGCCCGTTAAAGACGGGATCGGGTATTGGTGTGCTCTCAAAATTTCGCGCGGCACTCATTCCCGCCAGAATTCGCCGCAGCCGCTCGAAAATCAGCCCATCGACGAATCCACCGCCGTTGTAGCGCACGTCGATAATCAGCCCTTCCTTGCGAATCTGTGGAAAAAACTGCTCGGTAAACTGATTCAGTCCCACATCTTCCATGTCGGCGAGATAAATGTAGCCGACGCGTCCGTTGGTAGCTTCGTCCACTTTCTTCCGGTTCGTTTCTATCCAATCGAGCTCACGCAGCTTGAATTCGCTTTCGAGCGTTTTCACTGTGACATGCCGCGCGCCGTCGTCGGATGCCTTTGAATTCACCGTCAGCGTCACATTCTGGTTTGCCGTATTCACAAACGCCTTGTAGGGATTTGCCGGCACGCGCACCGCGCGTCCATTCACCGCAATCAGGTAGTCGCCCTCTTTCACGTCCACGCCCGGCTCGGTCAGCGGTGAGCGCCGCGCAGCGTCCCAATTCTTGCCGGGATAAATTTTCTTGATTCGATAGCGTCCGCTGGCGGCATCCGCCTCGAAATCCACTCCCAGCATGCCCACGTTTACAGGATGAAGGTCGGGATAATCTCCCCCGCCCACATACGTGTGCGAATTCGAGAGCTCGCCGATCAGTTCGCCCAGAATGTAATTCAAATCGAATCGCGTGGCCGCGTACGGCACCAGTTGCGCATACTTGTCGCACTCCGCCTTCCAGTCCACGCCGTTCATGGAGGCTTCAAAAAAGTAATCGCGCTCCTGTCTGTACAATTCGTTGAAAATATTCATCCACTCCGCGCGCGGGTCTACTTCCATTTTCATTCCGTCGAGATTGAGTTTTCCTTCGCCGGCTTTTTTCGACGGTGTGGCCGGTTCGGCGTCAATAATCCCGTAGCTGTGCTCGCCTCCAGGGCCGCCGCTGGGCCATGAATACACCATCTTTTTCCCGTCGAACGAAAGCGCGAAGCCGTCGCCGCCCGCCAGCGTCACTTTTTCCTTGCGCTCCTTCAGGTCAAACGCGCGAATGGCGGGATCTTCTTCCGGCACTGGCCCGGAGAGTCCCTGAATCGGCTGCGTCACGTAATAAACAAAGCCCTTGGATGCCGCCAAGTTGGACATCACAGCGGGCGGCGTCGGCAGCGCCACAATGCGGTCTCCTATGCCGTCCACGTCAATGCGAAATGGCTCTTTCTTGGCTTTCGCGTCCTTGCTGTCCTGGTCGTCCTTCTTCCCTTTGTCGTCTGAATCGCTCGTGGTTGTTTTCGCGGCTGGAGCGGCTTGTACAGGCTCTTCAATCCCGGCGCCCGCCGAAGCTCTGGTTTCTTCCGGCGCCGACGGTGTTTCCTCGTCGCTCTGCGGTGCAAACGGTGACACCGTATCTTTGCGCAACGTCAGCGCATACACACGGATCGCTTTGGGGTCCGCAAATTCAGAATCGTAAACTCCTATGACGGCGTTGTAATCCCGCGCGGATAGAAAATAAAGATACTGTCCGCCGGGGTCAAACACCGGATTCCAGCTGCCGTAAAAATCAGTTGTGGCCGGCGTGATTTTTTTATCCGTCAACGAGTAAAGATAGATCACGCCGTTGGTATTCTTTTCCACTTTGGAATACGCCACCCACTTGCTGTCCGGCGACCAGCTGTAATCCGTTAAGTCGGAATATTTCCCCTGATCAATCAGCACCGGCTTCTTTTCCTTGATGTCCACGTAAAACAACCGCAGAGATTTATCCGCGAACAAAAGTTTTTGGCTGTCTGGCGACCATACCGGCGCCAAACGAAACATCGTCCCGTCCGTGGTGACGCGAACTTCCGCGCCCGAGCCATCCTGCGGCATCAGGTAAAGTTCATCCTCACCCGTGCGATCGGAAAGATAGGCGATCCAGCGGCCGTCCGGCGACCAGGTAGCATATTTTTCGCGGATGCCGGATGTTTGCGTCAAATCCCGCGTGCTTCCTTCCTTCGCCGGCACGGTAAACACGTCACCTCGCGCGGTAAATACAGCGCGTTTTCCCTCCGGAGAAATATCGAACGATTGAATCGTCTTCGCGGCGTTCACCCAGTGCGGCTGCGCCTGGTATTCATCTCCCGGCAAATACACCGTCACTTTCCGTTCTTTCTCGCTCGCCAAATCGAAGACGTAGAGATACCCGCCATTCTCGAAAATAATCGAATCCGGCCCCAGGCTCGGCCAGTTCACGTCAAAATCCTTGAAGTGCGTGAGCTGCCGAATTTCCTTGGTCTTCACGGCGTATGCATAAAGATTCATGCGCTGTTCGGCGCCTCGGTCGGAAACGAAATAGACCGTGTCGCCATGCCACATTGGAAATGTGTCCACGCCGTCGTAGCCGGTGATTTGCTCGTATTGCCGGGTTTTCGGATTGTAGATGGAAATCCTCTGCGCCATGCCGCCGTGATACCGCTTCCACGTACGGAAATTCCGGAAGATGCGGTTGTAGGCAATCTGCGTTCCGTCCGGCGAAAAGGACGTCAGGCCGCCCTTATCCAGCGGAAAGCGCGCGGGCAATCCTCCATCCACCGGCACCGTGAACAATCGGCCAAACCAATCGTTGAACGTGTCTCGCCGGGAGAGAAACAGCACGTCCTTTCCGTCCGGCGTCCAGTTAATCACCTGGTTGTTGGGCCCCATGCGCTCGCCCACATGGACGGGATCAGGCACATACGTCAACTGCTTCGGCTCGCCGCCCTGCGAAGGCATTACGTACACATTGAAATTTCCGTCATATTGCGCCGTGAACGCGATTCGCTCGCCATCAGGCGAGAATTTCGGCACAATCTCCAGCCCCGGGTCCGTCGTGATCCGCCGCGCCACGCCGCCGGACGACGGAACCAGCCACAAGTCACCGCCGTAGCTGAAAACTATCTGGTCTTTATATATATCGGGGAAACGCAGCAAACGCCCTTCGCGCAAGCCTTGCGTCTTTTCCGGTGCCGCCACCGATGCCGTCTGTGCTGGCTCGATAGCAGCGATTCGGGGCTGAGCATAGCCCGCTCCGCCGGATACCAGCTTCCCGGCGGCCAATAGCACCGCTGCGACCATGATCGCCACAGGCGTCCATCCGCGCATCTTTTTCCGAGTGCTATCCAACCAGCCATTCAACTTGTCGTTCATCCATCCCCCTATCGCGCATATATCTTACAGGCTCCGCCCCGTTCTTTCCACGCTCTTGCGGCAGCCCACAAGATAAATTAAGAAGTACTCCCGATGTGGGCTCTTGTAGCGCTAACCTTGGCCTTTGCTCCCAATGTCTATTAATTAAGTGGACTTAATTATACCGATGTGTTTTACTGGTTCCAACGGTTCTCGGTTTCCCAAGCAGATGCCAGGCAGTTGAATTCGCATCATGCTTTGACATCGGTCGCAGCCAAAAGGCAGGCAGCCACTTGAGCGTTCCAAAGTTCAGCATCGTGATCATCGGGGGTGGATTCAGCGGAACCATTCTCGCAGTCCAATTGTTGCGCCGCGACCCCGCTCTCTCCATCGCCATTATTGATAAGGGATCGGCCCTGGGCCGCGGTGTGGCCTACGGCACCAGGCATTCCTGCCATTTGCTGAACGTTCCCGCCGCCAAGATGAGCGCCCTGCCCGAAGAACCGGAAAGCTTCTTGAATTGGGCGCGGGCCAATCACGACCCCCAGGTCCAGCCCACTGATTTCCTGCCGCGCCTGGTTTACGGCCGCTATGTCGCTGCACTTCTCGCGGACGCCGCAAAGTGCGCCGATCCCGGCGCTTTCCGGTGGATACAGGGTGAGGCATCCTCGCTCGCGCGCGAGCACACCCACATCACCGTGCAGTTGAATGATGGCCGTAACCTGGCGACGGAAACCGTCGTTCTGGCCGCGGGAAATTTCCCTCCGGCCAATCTCAACATTCCAGGAATCTCCGGACTCAGCAAGCAATATGTACCCTCGGCGTGGTCGGCTGATGCGATGCAGGATATCCCCCAAAATGGAGACGTCCTGCTGATCGGTTCCGGCCTCACGAGCCTCGATTTGGCAATCGCTTTAAAAACGGAGGGATTCACCGGGCAAATCCATATCCTCTCGCGACGCGGCCTGATGCCGCACTCTCACCGGCCAACCGGCCGGTGGCCTCAATTCTGGAATGAGCAGAGTCCGCGAACAATCCGGGGACTTTTGCGGCTTGTACGTCAGCAGGTAAAGGCGGCATCGGAAACCGGGATTAGCTGGCATGCGGTAATCGATGCGCTGCGCCCTATGACTCAGAACATCTGGCAGTCTCTGCCGCTCGCCGAACACGGAAGATTCCTGCGGCACGCGCGCGCTTATTGGGAAGTCCACCGGCATCGCGTTGCCCCGGAAATTGGCGCAACCGTCGCCGGCCTCATCCAGCAGGGACAAATCCATCTGCATGCCGGCCGAATTAAAGATTACCGGGAAGAAGATGATTATGCGGAAGTCAGGCTTCGCGACCGCAAAACCGGCCTCCTGACCACGTTGCGAGTGGACCGCGTGATCAATTGCACAGGCCCCGAGACGGATTGCCGCCGCATAGGCGATCCACTGATTAAGAGCCTTCTCGCGCAAGGTCTCGCCCAACCCGACCCGCTTTTCCTGGGACTGGATTCGGACGAGCACGGCGCGATGATCGGCCGCAATGGAATTCCGTCCGACTTTCTATATGCCATCGGCCCTGCCAGGAAAGGCGCCCTGTGGGAGACGACCGCCGTTCCCGAGATCCGTGTGCAGGCATCTCGGCTGGGTGAGTATCTGGCCTTGAGATTAGCGCCGAGCATTGTCGATCGCGATTACGTCACCTATAAAATGGCCATTCGAGACATGGCCGCGATCGCCAGCGACTGAAATCCCGATTGAATCCCGCGCCAAATCATTTGTGCGGGTGATTGTCCGCTTCTCCCCGAGTGCGCAGCGCCCACCGGACACCGCGACCCGCTTTCCGTGGTAAAATACGGCATTCGGGAAGGAGGCCTAGTACTTTCGGTCACTTCCTTTAACCGTTAGAATTAGGGACAATCAGTACGCGGGAGCCATGTTCATCGCCAGCCCATTGACGCATAATAGGCGCACCACCGGTCACCGGTCGTTGACTTAACTAAAACGTTACGGTGCAAGAACAAAGCGTGATTCGGCCTTGACTCTGGGACGGTTTTTCGGCACGATGAAACACCAAGAAACAGGAGGGGCTGTTTCAGGCACCCAGATCAGGCAGCTACGGTCAACTGTCTATGAACGAAAATCTTCAGCGGCCATTCATTTTCGGCATGCGTATTGACACCATCTTTGCGGGCATCACAGGTAGCCGTTCTTTCACGAACGCGGCCTCCCGGGCCTCGCGCGGCTAATCATGGACACCAGAACCGCCATGCACGCCGGTACTGTCACCCTCGAACACGAAGTGCGCGATCTGCGCGATTTGCAGACCGACAATCTGGCTGCCGACATCGCTGAAGTCGACCTGGGTACCACGGACGCCGCCGTTCTCCACCAGCTTTACCAGCTCGCGGAGCAGCACTTGAGTAAGCCTTCCGTGCGCATCCATTTGTTCCTCAAGCGGCTCATGGATATCACGGTAGGGAGCTTCCTGATTTTGTTGCTTTTGCCCGTCCTGGTCGTTGCCGCGCTTGCTACTTGGCTCTCTTCGCCGGGCCCTGTGCTTTTTTCCCACAGCCGTTGGGCGAGGTGGGAAAAGCACTTCAAGTGCCTGAAGTTCCGTTCGATGCACGTCGACCATGACCAGCATTTGAATAAAGAAAAGGTCGCTGAGTTGGCCTTAAAAGGCATCCTTTTCAAGCACGAGCGCGATCCCCGCATCACTGCCGTGGGCGGAATCCTGCGCAAAACCAGCATTGACGAACTGCCTCAGCTTTTCAACGTGTTGAAAGGCGATATGGGCCTGGTCGGCCCGCGCCCCTTGGTCACCTACATGCTCGAGCCTTTTCCAGCGCTGCGCCGCATTCGTGGGCTGGTCCGTCCCGGCATCACCGGGCTCTGGCAGGTGAACGACCGTCCCAACAACCTCAGCGCCTTGCAAATGCAGAAGTACGATATCGAATATGTGATGAACGTCAGCATCTGGCTGGACTTGAAAATCCTCCTGCAGACACCCGCCGCAGTCTTCCGGGGCGACGGCGCACACTAGACCCAAATGAAAGCCGATTACGTCATCGTAGGTTCGGGCCTTACCGGCGCGACCATAGCCCGAATGTTGACGGACACCGGCCGGGAAGTTGTCGTCTTTGACCGCCGCTCGCATCTCGGCGGAAATGTTCACGACCATCGCCACGCCAGCGGAATCCGCATCCACACCTACGGACCTCACTATTTCCGCACCAGCTCCGAAAAGATCTGGGACTACGTCACTCGCTTCGCCGAGTTCGCTCCCTACGTTGCTTCGCTGCAAACCATCGTGGATGGCAACCTGGAAAATTGGCCGATTGCGGCCAGTTACATTCGCCGCGTAATTGGCGAAACTTGGGAGCCATCGTTTCGCGGCGAGCCTGCCAATTTTGAAGAAGCCTCCCTGGCGATGATGCCGGAGTTGATCTACCGCAAATTTGTGAAGGGCTACACCGAAAAGCAGTGGGGAGTGCCCGCCTTGGCGCTGAGCGCCGCCCTGGCCCGCCGCTTTGACGTGCGCGAAGACGATGACCCGCGCCTGATGAAGCACAAGCACCAGGGCATTCCGCGCGAAGGCTACACGGCATTTATGAAGAAAATGCTCGCCGGAATTGACGTCTCCCTCAACTACACCTTCACGCGCGAAGAATCTCCCGTCGAAGCGCGCAAGCTCCTGATTTTCACCGGCCCCATCGACGAATTCTTCAATTGCGACCTTGGCCGCCTGCGGTATCGCACCCAGCGCCGCGAGCACGTTTATATGCCGGAAACCGGGCAATTCCAGCCCTGCGGCCAGGTGAATAATCCAGACCCGAATAGCGCTCCGCACATCCGCACTCTCGAATGGAAGCACATGATGCCGGCCGAGCAGCTTGCCGGAGTCCGCGGCACGGTAATCACGCGTGAAACCACCATTGACTCCGAAGAGCCCGACCGCCACGAATACCCGTTCCCCGATCAGGCCAATGCCGAACTCTACACCCGCTATCGTGAGCGCGCTAACGCCATGCCCAAGTTGCTGGTCTGCGGACGTCTCGGCGAATACCGCTATTACGATATGGATCAGGCCATAGGCCATGCCATGTCGCTCGTGGAAGGCATCCTCGCCGAAGATGGCAACAGCGGCCCATCCATGAATCGCGGAGCCCGCGGCTCCGAGCACCTCGCCGTCGCCACCCCCGCTTCCTGAGAGCCTGTTCAACCGCCTGGCCCCCTTCCCAAATGACTGCCGCATAGGGACTTAGGGGTTTCGAAATTCAATTTTATAATCGAGACGCAACTCGTAAGCCTCAGCCGGGTTCATAGTGAGTGTGGGCGACCAGCCGCCCCGAAGAAGCTTGGAATGCGTAAGTCTTAATATTGACCCAGGAGGAACACCATGAAACACGGATTTCGGTATATCGCTTTAGCCACTGCGGCACTGGCCTTGACGTTCACAGCGGGTGCGCAAAACTCCGCAACTCCAGCGCCGAGCGGCGCCACGACGCCACCCCCCGCATCGACGGCTTCGCCAACCACGCCGACTGCGGGTTCGCAGGACACTTCTCTGACCCAGCGTCGCGCCAATCAGCAGCAGCGTGTGGGGAATGGCATAGGCTCCGGCCAAATGACGCCGTGGGAATCGCATCGAGTTGAAACCGAGGAAGCGGCCCAGTCTCGCGAAGCCAATGCCATGAAGAATGCCAACGGCGGCACGCTGTCGTCGGCAGACAAGTCTAAGCTCCAGAATCAGGACAATCGGATGTCCTCGCAAATTCACAGCTACAACCACAACAGCAATAAGCTGGCCACGGGCAACACGGAAATCGGCAACCGTGAAGCCGCCCAGCAGCAGCGAATTGCACAGGGTGTCCGCTCCGGCCAGGTAACGGCGGGCGAAGCATCGCGCTTGGAATCACAACAGCAGGCTATCCAGCGCCAAGTCCACAGTGACCGGGCTGCCAACGGCACGATGACGCAAAGCCAAAAACAGCAGGTTAACCAGATGCAGAATCGCGCTTCCAAAAATATCGCCACCAGAAAGAGCAACGGCAGGAACGCGAAGTAATTCTTTTACTGTGAATCATCGGGCCGGATGCCTCAAGGGGCGTCCGGCCTTTTTTATTTTCCGAAGTGTAGCGCGCCCATGTCCGTCGGGCACGAAGCCGCGGCCGCACAGCAGCGTGCTTGGCGCAGCAAACTGGCCTATCATGCTAAGTAACGGCACGCTGGAGGCTGCATGATATCTCGGGCATCAGACATGACTGACGTTTTTGTCGCGGGAGGCGGCCCGGCGGGACTAGCAGTTGCTATTGCTGCGCGACAAAAAGGTTTTCGGGTCATCGTTGCCGATCACCAACAGCCGCCGATAGACAAAGCCTGCGGTGAAGGCTTGATGCCCGAAGGCGTCGAAGCTCTGCGCCGGCTCGGCGTTCATATTCCTCCTTCGATTTCTCACAAATTTCTAGGAATTCGATTTATCCGCGGTCCCCACCGCGTGGACGCGCGCTTTCCCTCGGGCGAGGGCTGGGCGTTGCGGCGGACGACTCTGCATTCGCTGCTTCTCGACCGCGCCGCGGAGTTGGGCGTCGAATTTTTATGGCGAACTCGTGTCACCGCGCTCGACGCCCGTGGAGTGATTGCCGGCGGGAACTTAATTCAAGCGAAATGGATTGTCGGTGCCGACGGCCCCTCTTCGATGATCCGGCGGCTGGCTGGTCTGAGCGGCGGCATGCTTACTTCGCGGCGTTTCGGATTCCGGCGCCATTTTCACATTGCCCCCTGGAGCGATTACACCGAAGTCTATTGGGGACAGGCTTGCCAGGCGTATGTAACACCCGTTAGTGCCGGTGAAGTATCCGTTGCGGTGCTTTCACGCGATTCGCGGCTTCGCGTAAATCAAGCCATCGAACAATTTCCCCAACTGGCTTTGCAATTGCGCGGCGCAGAGGGCGCCGACGTGGATCGCGGAGCGGTGACGGAGAACCATACGTTGTGGAGAATTTATCGCGGCCGCATTCTGCTGGCGGGCGACGCTTCCGGCACTGTCGACGCGATTACCGGCGATGGTCTTTCCATTTCGTTCCACCAGGCGCTGGCCATTTCGTCCGCGTTGGAAACCGGAAAAATTTCCTCCTATGCTGCCGCTCACCGCTGCCTGGCGATACAGCCGTTGCTGATGAGTTCGCTGCTGCTTTCGCTCGATAAATATCCGTGGCTTTGTGAACAAGTATTGGGGACGTTCGCCGGCAATCCGCGAATTTTTTCTTGGCTGCTGGCGCTCCACGCGAAGTCGTGGACCGCTCCTGCTGCCGAGCCGGACGCGCGTTTCCGTTCACCTCGCGACGGTTGGCGAACTCCATTCTCCGAAACGCATTCGAGAACACTCCTGCACGATGCTGCGGTAGAATGTCCGCTGGCGGACAATCTGCACCCTTAAAGATTCGCGGCGGAGGAACAAATAATGAAGGGCTTCGTGCTGGGCTTGGTTTTGGCGACCGTGATTCTGGCGGCGGCATTTTACGGCTACTTTGCCGCCGGTTTGGCGCCCGTAGCCACAGCCGATCGGCCCATGCCCTTTGAGAGAAAGCTCGCGCACATGGCTTTGGACGCGCATATCAATAAGCAGCCCGCCGTTCAATCTCCCGTGGCCGCGGATGAACCCACATTTCGCGGCGGCGCGGAAGTTTACAAACAGCATTGCGCGGCATGCCACGGATTGCCCGGCCAGCCTTCCGCATACGTGAGGACGATGTTTCCACGGCCGCCTCAACTATTTCACGGCAAGGGCGTCACCGATGACCCGCCGTCGGAAACCTACTGGAAGGCGGCCAACGGCATCCGGCTCACCGGCATGCCCGCTTTCAATACCGTGCTCACCGACACGCAGTTGTGGCAGGTCAGCCAACTGCTTGCGCATGCCAACGAACTCCCCGAATCCGTAAAGCAATTCCTGACGCCGGATACGGCGGCAGCAGCTCCCGCTCCGGCGCGGCAAGACTCCGCAAAGTAGCCTAAAGTAGGGCATTTAACTCGTGTTTTGTGCCCATTAGAAAAGTGCGCGAAACACGGAAAAGCGCGATGTTATTGATTGCGTGAGAGATACGGGTATTTCTATTTCCCTGCATGTTGCGGGTAGAATCCTCGAAAAGCTTCTTTCGGGATGCGGTCTGAAATATCTCAAGTAAGACTTTAAGTATTGGTGAAGCATGAATGCAC